>Ga0208225_1000006_pt1 | contig 62505 bp, 48 predicted proteins | sample LakMenEpi15Jun10_FD_150701 | JGI IMG/M metagenome (GOLD analysis project Ga0208225, IMG submission 150701) | Freshwater microbial communities from Lake Mendota, WI - 15JUN2010 deep hole epilimnion (SPAdes) | ecosystem: Environmental > Aquatic > Freshwater > Lake > Epilimnion/Euphotic zone ... | reverse complement strand
ATTCCCAGACTTCGTCTACCATAAACCTAGATAATCAAAGGATTTCGGAGCAACCTGCTGCCAGATGAGCAGTGTGTCACCGGCCGATGAGCCTCCGAATATTTACTGGAAAGCCAATATCTTGAACCACGCCGAGACCCAACCGCAACCGAACGCAGTCGTTTGGGAAAAGTCGACGTGGCGAGATTACTTCGTCCTTGCAAAGCCTCGAATCACTTTGATGATTTTGATGACGGTTGCAGTTGCGATCGTTTTCGCTGGCAGGATTCTCGATATCTCGGTGGCACCACTGGTGTGGATCAGTGCGATGATAGGCACAAGCATGGTAGCGGCGAGCGCCAGCGTGTTGAATCAATGGTATGAACGAGATCGCGATTCGAAGATGCCTCGAACGCAGAAGCGGCCTTTGCCCAGCGGTCGACTTACGACGAGCGAGGCGAGCGTTTTCGGTTGGTTGCTCTTTGTTGCAGGAATCGCCTTATTGTACCTGGGTACGAACGCTACGGCGGTAGCCGTCAGTTTTGCGACTTGGTTTATCTATTGTTGGGTTTACACCCCGATGAAGGTCTGGTCGTGGTGGAACACCGCGGTGGGCACCCTTCCCGGAGCGCTACCAGTGATGATTGGATGGACCGCGGCCGGTGGAAGCCTTGATTCATGGAAAGCTTGGGCGCTGACTGGAATCGTGATTCTTTGGCAGTTTCCGCACTTCATGGCAATCGCTTGGTTATTCAAAGACCAGTACTCCCAAGCAGGCTTTCGGATGCTGACCCGGGAAGAACCAACAGGTCTGGCTGCAGGCTGGCATGCCGTGATCCCCGCAATGCTACTTATTCCACTTTCGATTCTCGTACTCGATCCGAATTCGATTGCGACTTGGGCGGTGACACTTCCGGCGGTTTTGATTGCCAGCCTTCAAACATGGGTTTCCATCAAATTCTTGATGCAGCGAGACAATCTCACCGCCAAAAAGCTTCTTCGCACATCGCTCCTTTTCTTGCCAGCGATTTTCCTTGTAGTCGTCCTCCGCTGGGGCTTGCTCTAATGCAAGATGCGATTGAAGCAGTCGAAGTGTCGCATCGCTACGGAGATCGCCTTGCGCTCGACAAACTCTCCCTAGCGATCCCATCAAAATCCATCGTTGGTCTCTTGGGCCCAAACGGAAGTGGCAAGTCGACGTTTTTCCGATTGCTCTCGACATTGGTTCCAATCCAAGAAGGGGTTGTCCGAATCTACGGCAAAGACGTCAGCAAAGAGCTTGCTGATGTCCGAAAGCTAATCGGTGTTGTGTTCCAGTCCCCGAGCTTGGATCGGAAGTTAACATCGCACGAAAACATTGCATTTCAAGGTGCATTGCTCGGTGTTCGTGGTTCAACACTTCAGCGCAAGATCGCGGAGCTCTCGAAGCTGTTCCGCATCGAAGAGCATCTGCACACTCGAGTAGAGAAATTGTCGGGGGGGCTTAAGCGACGTGTTGAGTTAGTAAAAGGTTTGCTACACGATCCACAATTGCTTCTGCTCGATGAACCATCTACCGGTTTAGATCCAACTTCGCGGCTTGAACTATGGCAAGCCATCGAGCAATTGCGCCGTGAACATGGAACGACCATTTTACTTACGACACATTTGATCGACGAAGCAGACAAATGCGATCGTGTCGCGATTCTCGATGAAGGACGATTAGCAGCTTGGGACTCCCCGGAGAACCTTCGAATCCAAACCGGTCAAACCGTGCTTCAAGTCGTCGCTGACCGCCCCGAAGAAGTCCTTCCATGGATGGAGTCGCATCTGAGCGTACGAGGAACACAAGTAGGGAATTCTTTACGCTTTATTCTCAACGATAAGAACATCGCTTTAACGGATCTTTATCGCGACCTATCGGAAAAATGCAGTAGCGTTACGATTGGAAGACCAAGTCTCGAGGATGTTTTCATCGCCAAAACTGGCAAGGCCTTCGAGTTCCCATCGATCACATCCAAGGCTAAATAGTCAGAACCACTGAACGTGCAAAAATCCACCCGCCTGCAAGACTGCGCTGAACTGCTTCAGACCGCCTGGCCACTGATGCTCTCTACAGGCCTGTTCTCGATTACTCTTTTCATCGACCGATTGTTCCTGTTCCAATACTCCGATGCAGCCGCAGCGGCTGCGATGTCGGCCGGCACTCTGTTCTGGTCCGTCACCTGTATGCCGGTGGGAATCTGCGGTTACACAAGTACCTTTGTCGCACAGTATCTTGGGGTGCGAAGATTGGATAAGGCCTTGCATGTTGTTTGGCAAGGTTGCTTACTGGCCATCGCACTCATTCCCTTATTAGTAGCCTTGGGGCTTTACTCGTATTGGCTATTTCGTGCGTTCGGACACGCCGAAGGGCTGGCTAAGTACGAATACGATTTCTTTCTGGGACTCGTTCCAGGGGCCTGCGCCACGATCCTAGCTTCCGCCCTAGTAGGACTCTTTGCAGGAGGAGGTAGAGCGATCGTACTTCTGTACTGCGATGGGCTTGCAACCCTTACAAATGTCGTGCTCGATTACGCTTTGATCTTTGGCAATCTCGGAGCGCCGGAATTGGGGGTACAAGGAGCAGCCATGGCATCGAGTATCTCGCTGATCCTTAAATGTGTCCTGCTGGTGGTCTTCGCAGTCATTTTTATCCGCCGAGGAAAATTTGGACCGTGGCCCAATATAACAACCAGTAAAACAACCAGTGAGACAACCATAATGGCTCAAGCGTCGAGTGTCCTGACATTTGATCGGCCTTTGATGAAGAGACTCATTCATTTCGGTTGGCCCGCAGGGGTCTCTGTGGTCGCAGAAGCCTGGAGTTTTGCGATCATCATGATGATTGTTGGAAATCTTGGGGAACAAGCGGCGGCGGCAACGACCCTTGCACTCGGTGTCAACGTCTTGGCATTTATCCCACTGATCGGCCTAGGCATCGCCGTCGGCGTGCTTGTCGGAAAGTACCTTGTGCAGCAGCAAGTCGACCGCGCACACCGAGTGATACAAGCTGCTTTGATCATCGGGATCGCATACAGCAGTGTTTTCGCGGTGCTGTATGGATTGTTCCCGGAATATGTAATGAACATTTATGCGATCGGAAACGATCCGGAGCGATTCGAAGCGATTCGCCCGCAACTCAAACCGCTGTTGTACTTCATCGCTGCATACTGTGTGTTCGATGCATTCCAAGTGATCTTCGCTGGGGTTTTGAAAGGCGCCGGGGACACTATGATGGTGTTGCTAGGCCATGCGGTTGCAGGGATCGGAACCGTCGGATTGGCTGTACTCGGGCACGTACTACTCGGATGGGATGGACTGTATTACTGGTGGAGCGTCATCAGCATCTGGGTCATCGTACTTGCAATCTTCTTTACCACTCGCTATCTGCAGGGTGGCTGGAAACAAAAACGAGTCATCGAACCTGACTTGATCGGGGAAACGAGCCCATAAGACATCCGATTGTTCTCAATCAAGCGTACTGAACGTCATTCGCAAGCCGAGAACGGTCCGAGATCCTTTGGCGAATTCGCTGCGTGATTCTAGCTCGAAAGTTATCCAGAGAATGGAAGGAAACAAATTCTTGTGCACCTGCGCCGGCCAAAAACTTATCGCAAGAACTGACCGTCTCGACAAGAACTTGGCCAAACTCTGATGGATCGCGAGTGTTACATGTCCATCCCAAGTTAAACCGCTGCGTTGTCTCGTGCATCCAACCAATGGAATTGCAAACCACCGGTACCTGCGCCGCCGCTGCACGGATAAGAATACTTGCTGAGTATTGATGCTCGGGATATGGCAACAGCATCATCGTTGAAGCATAGCAAGCAGCCCACAATTCTTCATGGCTTAAATGTTGATCTCGAATAACAATGCGCCCGCTATCGACCAAATCCTTGAATTCCCCTTGAAACACCGATCGAACATCTGAGGCACATCTGCCCGCAACCAAAAATCTCACGTCGCCAGGAAGATCAGACTCCACACGACGTATTGCCGCAAGTAGATCATGGATTCCCTTTCGACGGTCGATTACACCGAGCAACGAAAGGTAACGATGGTCGGGATTTAAACCTAAGCGTCTGCAAGCTGAAGTTCGCTCGAAGTGCACTGGGGTTTCAATCGGATCGGGTAGCAACCCTGTGATCTGTTTAAGTTTGGTAGAGTGCTGCGACATCACGTTGACGGCGTGAGGCAGAATATGGTGAATCCGTGTCCAGGGCCCAAGATCGAGCATCCTAAGTGCCAGTTCTTGTTTCCAACGAGATGACCAATCGGTATGAGGATAGGAATATTTTCCAAACAGCAAGATCGCTTCTATCTCAACACCACGGGAACGAAGTAAGCGACTGACGGGATTCGGGACCCCTAATGAATATGCCAACGCGTTGCCAAACGGAACATACACATGTTCTGGGCAGAACTCCTTGAGTCCGTCGAGCAGTGCCCTCATCGTCGAATATAAACCACGTGGTCCTTGAACCCTTACTCCTCGCGACGATCTCTTGGATTCGAATACATCCGAAACCTCAACGGTAAATTCGCAACTCAGAGTACCAATGTGCGTTCTGTACTCCTCGGACTCCAACGCTTGCCGACTGGTCAAAAAGATACTCTCTACCCCGACCTGAGAAAGAGCCTCAATCACATGCCGTGCGTAAGCGAGATTGTGACCAACGAACTGTGGTTCGAAAACCAAGGCTTTCATGAATCGTCCACCGAAGGAGCCGAAAGGAATTCCCGGAGAACCAAAACATCCGAGAATTTCAAAATCCCTATCGACTCTTCGATCTTCGCAGAATCCCCCTCCAAAATCCAGAGAGATTCACTTATAGAAATACTAGCTCTTTTCTCGCATCTGCTTTCGCACTTCAGGCAAGAACACCTTGAAGAACTCGTCGGTGGAATCCTCTTTGTTTCCGCTAGCCTGACATGCGGTCTGGATTTTGTACAAGTAATCGGTCCGCCAAAATCGTGGGCTCTTTGCGGCGGTCCAAGCCCCGCCGTCGGACCAACCGTAGTACACACTCATTTTTCTTTTGTCGAAGGTATTGGTTTCAAAAGCGAGTTTCCAAAGCTCTCCTGGTTCGCCATCGAGATCAAATCCCACCGCTTCACGCGCAGTGGTTTGATTCACAGCCCGGGCACTGTAGCAAACTTCGGGAGTGTGCACCGCCACTGGTCCCTTAGGGCCAAAGATCACAAACACGTTGACAGCCTCACCCGTTGAACGATGCGTGTAAACGCGACTGATGTATCCTTTGGTCTCATTAACTTCAAGAAGCTCCTCAACCTCTTCATCAAGTTGAACTTCTTCTTGGCAGTACCAATCTCCGATCTCCATTGGGATTGTGCGAAGTTTGTTGCCCAAGGCGACAATGTCTTGCTTAACTCCCCAACGATTTGACCATTGACCGTGCAACACACCTCCCGAGACGACTAACGCGATCGCGGTCAAGACACCCAACCACCATCGGTTCAGTTCTTTTGATCCGGCCACAGGGCCTTTGATGCTCTCTTCCTCAACCTGAGGCTTAGCGCCGACCACCATCGACCCACCGACGACCGTCGCATCAATCTTGGTCATCCTCGGAGAGGATGGATGCATGATCGGCTTGGGTTGCTCGCCATCTACTGGATTGGTTTGTTCTTCGTTCGACATTTTTCGTCCCCTTTATCAGCCAGTTGGGTTAAACAACGTCTAGTTCGACTCGTTAACGTAGATTTCTAATTCTCTCTGATCGTCCGGAGTCAAAAGAGTTTTTCTCAATTGGTCTGGATCAATACGATCCCTCAATCGCGAAGCTTCTTGATCTCTACCGGATCGTTTCAGTGCGATATACAAGTGGAATACTAACCGCGGGTCTTGCGATCCAGAAGCGGCGATTTCCAAAATTGGAACAGCTTCAGCGGGTCGATTCGCTAAAAGCAAAATCACACCCTTAGTATCGAGCAACAATGGCTGCCGACCTGAGATGCTAATGGCACGTTCAATGTACCCAAGCGCTTCTTCGGATTGCCCCGGAAGTTCAGCTAAAAGATTTGCCAGGTTATTCAGTGCGACAACGTCGTTCGGTCGAAGCTCAACGATTCGCCGGTACGCTTGTACCGCCTTCTCAGCTTTGTTCTGGGCCAACCACATGTCGGCCATAGCCAACAACAATTCTCCATCGGTAGAAGTTGCTGACTCGACAGACTCAAGCAGATCGCTTGCTTCCTGCACCAATTCGATTGGTTGCTTACCAACAGAGAGGATCCCTGCAAGCAACTTGGCAACTTCCGGCGATTGATCCCGCCTAACCCTATCCATCAGAAACCGAATGGCGTTTTGTCGAGCTACAGGATCATCGGATCTTGCCAAGCCTCGCACGTAATCGATCCCCGCTCGTACGTCCAATTCAAAAGCTTCACGCAACAATGCTTCCGATTCGGTACTTGCGCTAAGTTCATTAAGGGCCTGCCCTGCCTGCACCAACACCTTCGCTTGTTGGGTTCGATCTGGATTTGCGCCGAGCTTAGAAACTTGACTTTCTTTCCAGGTCAAAATTTTCTGAATTGCCAGTTCCGATTTCCCAGAAAGTCTCAGCAAGCGACTTCGTAGCAGAACGGTCGAAAAGCCTTCGGGAGCTACCAAGTCCATTCGATCCGCAATCGCACCAGCATCACCTATCTTCTCTCGCTCGATCAAGAAGTCAGCGTACCCATAGAGGTATTCTGGCGGCGTTTGAGCACCTTGACATGCAGCCTTGAGATTTCGCTCTGCCGCGATCATAAGTTTGTCAATTTGTGGATCATCTGCTATCTGACTAGCGATCAGATTTGCGTTTCGCATGTAAACCGATGCCAGCCGAAATCGGTCTTCCTGAGTTCGGTTCAATGGATCTTCAACCAAGCCTTCCAGTAGAAACTGAGCTTGAGCCAAGTCTCGCGGAGTACCTCGCTGAGCGAAAAGTTCAGCTCTCAATCGACGATCATCAGGTGTATCTGCCGAGGAGTTGGCTTGGTAAATGGATTGAATCAATTCCCAATCCTTATCCTGGCCACGGGTGGCAAGCAACGTCACATATGCCCTTCGAACCTCGGAGTTATCCGGTGCACCCTTCCAAAGTCTCTCATACGCATCGATCGCTTCGTCCTGCTTTCCTTGAGCAAGCAACAACCCTGCTAGTTTCAAATCGATTTCAATCGGATCCTTCGCGGTTCGTTTTGCTTCGAGCAATGCTTGCTCAGCCTCGGGAATTCGATCCATGACCTGATAGATCTGAGATACCGCCACCCATTTCTCCGTATTCTCAACCTGACTGCGTTTAAGCGACTCAATCGATTGCTCAACCTTGTCGGTCTGCTTGGTCAAATAATAAAAACCAAACAATGCATTGAAAACAGCGACAGATTTCTCTTCCGCCAAATCTCGGCCGCGAAGCATCGCATCTTCAGCTTTCGATAACTCTGCCTCTCGCAAATCCTTAGGAATACTTCGAGAGGACAACTCAAGGATTTGACCGTACCAGACCCATGCCATCGGATCCTTAGGACGAGCCAAAGTACCGGCCCGTGCAGCGTTAAGCATGTCGGACTGATTTTTCCCCGCCAATCCAATCGAAAGGGACGAAAGTCTCTGAGAACGATTCGTCCGCTCACCTAGGCGGTCAATCAAAGACGATGCTTCTGCAATCATCCCTTGGCCCATATACAACTCAGCAAGTCGCTCGAAAATTCGAATGTCGTCTTCCCCAAGGGAGATCGAGCGGGCGTAGTCCTTGATCGCCTTGGAGTAGTTCTTTTGTATATCCTCTACCATCGCAGCAAGGGCATGGGTAGCGGACCATAAAGGACGTTGGCGATCGAGGTAATTCACCAACTCTTTCAATTCCGTAAAATCATCACCTCCCTCAAGCGAGGCAACCGCAAGCAATCGCCTTGCACGAAGATAACGCCACTCGGAACCTTCTTTACCCTCTACCTCTCGCAACCGCAGCTCAAGATCTTCTAGGTCTTTACACCAATCAAGAACCAACTTCTTCGCTTCCTCCGGATCGCCGTTCTCCTCGATCAATATCGGTCGGGAAACGACCAGACGCCCAGCTTCCTTCAGAGCACTCAAATTCTTTGTTAGGAAGTTATTTGCCGCAAAAACATTACCGACCTCAAGGGATTTAGAATTGACCCTCACGAGTGCCTGCTGCAACTGCTCGTTGTCTGGTTCAAGCTTCATTCGCTCATCGACCAACTGAGCAGCTTGCTCCTGAAAACCATCGCGCAACATCCGATCAATCTTCACTAGGAAAACTCCGGTGTCCTTCGGTGCTTTTTCAACTAGTTTCGTCAAAAGATCTCGGGACTGTTGCTCAAAACCCCAATCCGCGAGTCGCTCCACGGCAAACCGCTGAAGTTGAATATCTGAAGCATATTGAGAATTCAACTCCAACAACTTATCCGCAGATGCAGCCTTGACCTGATCAACGCTATCTGGATCCGACCTAAGAACCTGCGAATCCAATCCGACCGTATCTATGAGCCAAGGCCTTTCGACCAAGTAAGGGTCGGATGTTTGCAGTTTGATTGCCTCTTCAAGCGCTTCATCAAAAATCAACCAATCCCTGAAGTCCTGACGACTTCTCGATTGGGTTGCCAAAATGTATTCACATAACTTAATGTTGTCTTTTCCCGACTTTAGCGAGATGCGTTGCAATTGACCGATCGCCTCACGAAATCGACCTGCCGCCGCCCAAGCTTCCGCGGCTCCACGATATCGATCATCCTCCGTGGGCGTTAAATTAGCTGCCGTTTCAAAATACGCTGCAGCTCGGTCAAACTGACCTGAACGCATGTAACAACCCGCCAAAAACGCAAACAACTCGGAACGATTTCGAGCATCCATCTCCAGGTTGCTTGCAACGACTTGTTCAAGCAAGTTCGTCGCAGAAACATAGTCGCGTTTAGACACGTAATAGCTCGCCCAAGACTGCTTGCCTAGCCTTTCAAGGTATCCCTGAAGCCGGCTGTTAACCAATGTACTCTGCTCTCGCAAGACGCGATCCATCTCGCCGAGGATATATTGGGATTTTTCCATGTCCCCTTCGCGAAGCCAATATTCAACCAGCTTGAAATACAACAACGATGTCGGGGGCGTCGCAATTCGAATGCCATTCTCCCAAACCCCAACAGCCTCCTCTTTCTTAGATCGCTCCCACAGCGTATCTCCAAGCCCCAAATAGGTCTGCACGTCTCGTCGAAGGTTCTTCTCTAGGCAAGTCCTAAAGTAGCCCTCGGCTTTCTCAAGCCACTCATCTTTTTTCTCTAATTCAGTGACTCCAAAAGCTCCTCGCGCACGCGCCAAATAATGGTTGCCTGCTTCTAGCACAATCTCAGGGTCTTCCGGGGCAAGCACCATCGCCTGCACAATATCTGACTCCGCTGCAATTCGGTCGATAGCCGAAGTAACCCGATAATGAATCAACCAAGCCTCTGCATCTTCACGGTGACTCGCAAGCATCCGATCCACCGTTGTCAGCGCCCGATCCTTCAAGCCCTTGGGACTATCATTACCCAATTGCGAATTCCGAAGGAACGCTTCATCTTCCAAACACGCCAAAGCTATCGAATAGCTGATTTCTTTATCACCCGGATTTTCGATCAAGGCTTTCAGCAATAAATCAACAGAATGCATCGTTGAAGCAGTCACCAACCACTCGGGCATCAACGATTGAGATGCACTTGAAAAGGTATGCGATCGCTTCTCAACAGCTAGCTTGAACCTACACCTAGCCAACCACTTCAGAAGCCCTGGATCCATTGCGGAACCCGCAAGCCTAGGAATCTGCTCCATAGCGTCTTCATAACGACCTAAGGTGAACAATCGCTCCATCATTCGATTGCGCAATTCTGGGACGCGGTCTCGGAAATCAATGCTTGCTTCGCAAGCTCCGATCGCTGTTGCAAACAGAGAAACGGCCTGAGAGTAATCCGGAAAACTATCGGCACTCTTGTCGTAAGCTTCAGCCAACTCAACCTTGTACTGCGTGTTCGTGGGTTCAAGTTGCAGCAATGTATCCAATACACTCGCAGCTTCTCCCCAATTCCCCAACGCAGTGAACTCGCGAACTTGCGAGTCCAACGCATTCCTTACCCGCGATACCTGCGCACGCTGTAGAATCACACCAGACAGAACCAAAACCACCAATGAAACAATCGTTCCGATCGCCAATCGCCAATTAAGCACAAGGCGTTGACGTGTCTCTGGTGTTGAGCGTTTATGAATTTTCATCGATTATCTACAGTGGATTAAACAAAACAAAGGCGCATGAGCCTGTTAGAACTCCGTGCGCCTTTAAAACTTTCATCCGAGCTAGAGCAAACCAACCACTACGCCTTGGACTCGTAGTAGTCACCATAATAGCTGGCGTACTCCTTGACAGGCACACCCGAGAGAACCGATCCTGCCACCTTTGCTCCCGCCGACTCCATTCTTGAAAACGCCTGAATCATTTGTTCAATGCGGCTCTTATCTCGCAATGCACAAATAAGTACCGCATCGGCCGCAGTGGCAAACAGCAACGCCTCACTCGCAGGCAATACCGGCGGAGTATCAACCACGACAAACCCATACTCTTCCCGAGCTTCAGCAATCATCCGCTCGTAACGTCCACTGCTCATTAGTCGGTGCGGACTACCCTTAAGATACCCAGCAGACAAAATGTGAATCGACTCATTCCACTCGCGATCCACGTAGTCCCGCCAATCGCCATCACCTGACAAATAACCGACCAACCCAGGAGTCATTTGACGACCGAACACGTGGTGAACGTCAGGGGCTCGAAGGTCACCGTCGATCAACAAAACTTTTTTACCAGTCGCCCGAGCCATCGATACAACTAACTGGCAGGAAACGCTAGTCTTGCCTTCTCCAGAAAGAGCACTAGTGATTGTGAAAACCTGTGCTCCCTTCAAATCTTCTCGCAGGATCAAAGTCGTCGACAAAGAGTCCACACTTTCTTCGAACAACCTTAACTCCCGTGCGTGAGAACGCTTACGCTTCGACAACTTGCCGTTTGTCGCCACAGGAATGGTTGATATTTCACCCAACACGGAGAGCCTGGTTCTGGATTCAAGCTGGCCGGCGTCGTCAACGCGACGCGAGCGAATTTCCAACAACAAGCCAATCAAGAAGGGCAGAGCAGCCCCCGCCATGGCCCCGACCGCAAGTTGTTTATACGGCAACTCTTCGACAGGCAATCTAGGAGCGATTGCTCGCTCCAATTCACGGACCGAGTCCATCGCATCCCGTTCGGTTTGCAATTGAATCCGGCGATTGTGAACCGTAGCCCGAATGGTATTCCACTCTTGAAGATCAGCTTCAGCGAACTGCAAGTCGACCGAAGTCGCACTCGATTGCTTGAGCGATGTCAAATACTCTTTAACTTGATTCTCCAACACATCCCTCTTGGTCTTCATCTGCGCAACTTTGTCCCGCAACGCAGTAATGCGATCGCGACGAGCGTCAGCCGAAGCCATTACACCTCGCGTCGCCAACTCAACCTTGCGGTTCTCTCGGGTCCTTACCAATTCTTTCTCGAGCATTTCAACCCGACGGCTAGCCTGGATGTAAATTGGGTTCTTCGCACCGACATTCGTAGCAGTTTCCAAGTCTCGCAAAGCGGTTTTCGCATTCTCGAGTTGCTGTACTACTGCACTAACAACAACGTCTCGATCCAAGATCTCTTCGGTAATCTCCACAGGCTTCGACTCGTCTACACCAGCATCGGACTTCGACTGCTGATCACGCTTGTAAGCCGCTTCGACTTCTGCAAGGTTCAATTCAAGAATTGCCAATTCACTAGTGAGTTCCATGCGTTGCATGCGGATACCATCCAAGTAGGACGTATCGATCCGACCACTCTCAGACTCTCCAACCAACGTGTCGGTCTTAACCGCCTGAACGCTCAAATCCCGCACCCGCGCTTTGGCCGCTTCAACTTCAGCTTCCGCTTTCGACAACGCTGCCAAAACGTTTCGCTCTTGCGTAGACGTCCTGATTTCATCCATCGCACGCCGAGTTCTCAAATACTCATCAACCAAAGTGTTGACAACGTTTGCTGCCGAAGTTGGGTCTGGATCCTCAAACCGAATGTCCATCAAACGATACCCAGCGGTGCTCGTCACACGGACTTCTTCTCGCAAAAACGCAACAGGATCCTTCGCTTGGGCAACCGCCGGAACCGATGCAATAACGCGATCCGCGACGGCCTTCTCTAGTACACTATTCCCCAACAAAATCGCCTTTTGAAGATCCACAAATTCCGACGATGGGCGAACAGAGCCATCCTTAAACACCACAAAGGTGCTCGGGTCAACCTCAAGCCGAAACCTGGCCTGGTATGACGGACGGAAAAAAGCCAGCACCCCTGCACTAGCAACAGCGATACACAAGAACATCGCCGGAATCAACCAAGCCCAGTTCTTGCGAAACAAACCCCAAAAGAAAGCCCCATCGAGCGTAGGCAAGCTCGACACGTTCGCCCGCCGAGCACCAGAAGCACCACCCGTGTTTCCGATAACCGACACCGAGCCAACCCGAGCCAATTTGCCACTGTTTTGCTCTGCCATCACTCAATTACTCCACGCATACGCGTTAAACTCAAGCATTCCCCACAAACCCAAAACAAACCACCAGACGATCAAGCACGCCGCAAAGCAACTTGATCCATCGTCTGAGCATCTTGAATTAACCACCGAAGATAAAACACAAACATTCCAAACAACGAACCCGCAAGAACAATCATGAAATAGCCCGCCAAGTCGTGCGAAAACTTCTTCGCCGCCTCGCCGCTGAGCCACTGATAACACAAACCGGTAATGACAATCCGTGACATGTTCGCGATCAAAGCGATAGGAATCGCCGCCAACACGATCAACAAACCTTCCCACCAAGTCCGCCGAGCCAACATCGCGTAAACGTAGGACAAGGCAAAGACCCCCATGAAAATCCGAAGCCCCGAACAGGCTCGCTCCACCTCTAGGGTATTCTCCCCAAGAAGAATTGTCGTGCCTTGCGAAATCGCCGGTTGACCAAACAACTGCAGCACGCTCGCACTACCATGCGTTGCGATCCACTGCAAAGGACGACTCAACTCATTCTCCAAACGAAACGGCAACGGAACCATGAAAAACAAAAACATCAGCATCGGGAACGCCCAAACCGCAAACGCCCACCCACCAATCACCCAGCTTATCGAAATCACAGTCAGTGGAATCATCCAACCATCCGCGAAATCCAAATATGCCCACTGGAAGAAAAGTCGCAAAAGCAACACTGCAACCAACACCACCAATCCACCCGGATGAAACCCAGCCCTCAGCGGTGGCATGGAATCCCTAAAGGTCCACATCAAATAAGCAACGATAGGAATCACAAACCAACCGTGCGAGTAATCCGGCTCTCTTTCCCAAGCTTGGACAAGGTTCGACCACGAAGGCAGAAACGCCCAAAGGATCGAGAGAGCTAGCAAACCAAAACCAATCCAAGCGATCTTGTCGGCAACCCAAGGATATCGTAGAGTCGCCGGATCTACCTTACCACTTGCAAGAAGTAATTTCTCTTGGACAGTACCACCGTCTTCAACCAAGTCGGAGGATCGTTTCCGACGGGTAAGTTGCAACGGATCAGACCCCCGAACCGTGGGATCCAGCGAAATCGCGGGTGGGGCTCCGGACCGTCTTCGTCGACTACTCATAATCCGCTTACCTTGAAAGAATCCGAAATGCTGATGGCAAAAGCATAAGCGACTTGATAGGAAGGTCAATAACTAAGGAAGTTAATTCCTTGAATTCCTTTCCCCAAAAACTGCAATTTTCCTTGGATATGGGCCTCATTCAAGGAATTCCACGCACGATTGTCGGCCCAATCCAGCGCGTTAATCTAACCGGCAGTTTTTGCCATGTTTGAACCAGCCGCTTCTTGCCCTGCGAGTCCGGACGCATATCCGCCGGATCCCCCCTTCGGACGTAGTACTGCCAAACCGCACTCTGAGGTTTCGCACCCCACTGCTCCTTGAATTTATACGTTCCACTTCCGATGCTGCTTCGACCGAAATCGAACTCCCTGGCACCCTTCTCAATGGCTCGCTCAAGCAATTTATGGTACATCCACATGTTGACCGAAGTCGCATTAAATTTCCGTAATGCGCTCGCGCTCGGAACCTCCGACCGCTCCCCTTGGTGCACCAATAACGCTCCACAGATCGGGGCACCACCGAGCCGGACAACACACAATTCTGCACTTGCGACTCCGGAGGCCGAAGCGTCGAGCCCGCGAAGAATCTCCCGAAACAACCCCGGTGAGTAGACGGGGGTACCCAAATCCCTCATGTTTTCAGAGAAGACCTGATAAAAGCCATCGAGCAACTCTTCTCCACCAAACGCGATTTCGAAGTCATTTTCGCCCGATTTCTTTAGCTGACTGCGCAACTTGCTTTTGTACTTTGCAAGCAAAGTAACCGAATCTTCAGGGAGAGCCATCCTCATATGGACTTTGTCCTCCCTCTTTGCATTAAACGCAGGGTGCCCCCAAGGCATCTCATGCCGCAACTCTAAATGCTTCACATCCAAAGAATCAGCCAATTCAACCGCCCGATCGATCAGCGCGAACGCAACATCCTTTTGCACCTGCGCATCGCCCTGCTCCCCCTGCAAGACCACTCCCCCCGAGTTCAAATAAGGAAGCGACACCAAGAACTTGCCAAACAACCAACTCTCGACAAGCATCAAAGGCAAACAACCTTTCGTTTGACCGGAGGAATTACAGACCAAATAGTAAGGTCTGTATTGCAATCCCCGAACTAAAGCTTCCCACCAGCCAATACCCGGTGTTACCTTGGACCAGTCCCACGACTCCCCCAACAAATCTCGGACTTGTTCTGGACTCTCACAAATATCTACCTTCACCGATGACTCTCAATTCTTCCGAGCTACACGAAAAACGCAGTGCGTTAGAAATGCAATCGCCCCCAACGTTCCAAGAACAGCAAGGACCAGAGCCGATCTCCGAAGTCCCATTTACCGGTCTTATTCATGGCAACAATTTCTTGGATCGCTTTGCGATCCAAGTACTGGGCACAAAATGAATCCTTGGAGGCTAGCTGGTTTTGCCCCAAGGCTTCGGAACTTCTAAGCCAATAACTCAAAGGAATTCGGAATCCCATCTTTGGACGTCGACGCAATTCTTCCGGAATCCATTGCTTGAATGTCTCGGAGAGCATCGGCTTGACGTTCTGCCCCGCAATCAAATGCTCAAATGGAATCCTCAACGCATCTTCAATCAGTAAATGATCTAAAAATGGACTTCGACACTCCAAACCGTGCGCCATGCTGACGATGTCGACTTTGGCCAATAAGTCACCGGGAAGATAGCTGAACATGTCTGCCCGCATCGCCTTAAGCCCATCGCTCATCGGACTAAAACCCGCGATTAACCCCGACAAGAATCCCATCCCATCGCGTTCCTTACCACGCAAAGGCCCTGAACCGGTCAAGCCTTCGACATGCTCAAGTGTAAATGGGCTGACCCAATCCAAATAACGCTTGGAAAAATCTCTCCTTAGCACCGTCAAACGATTCTTCAACTTCCCAACCTTTGAATCGGCGCTTCCTCTGGGCAACGCATCCACCCAGCGACTCGTCAACATCCCGCGCAACCAAGATGGCAAACGGTCGAATCGAGTCAATGACTCAGCAGTCCTATGCCGCCCGTAGCCCGCAAAAGCTTCATCGCCACCATCACCCGTTAACGCGACCTTGACGTACTTACGCGTCTCGCGCGACAAGAAATAAGTTGGAATCGCACTGCTGTCCGAAAACGGCTCGTCGAATAGCCAAACGAGCCGATCGAGGATATCCATCGAATCGGGCTCAACCTGTAAACATCGGTGGTTCGTTCCCAAATGCTTCGCCGCAGCAGCGGCAAAGCTTGACTCATCATATCCTTCGACACCAAAACCGATCGTAAACGTATTGAGCGGCGCATCGAGTTGCTCTTGAATCGCTCCGGAAATCACGGTGCTATCGATTCCACCCGATAGGAAACAACCCAACGGAACATCGCTTCGAAGCTGCGTCCTGACTGAATCTTGCACACGATGCCGGATCATCTCTTGGCATTCAGCAAGTCCGAGTCTAGAGTTTGGAACCAATTCAGGGTTCCAATACTTGTGTATTCTTAACCTCCCCTGCTCTATCACACCGTAATGGGCAGGCGGCAGCTTGCTGATCCCTTGAAAAGCACTATGCGGATGGGGGATATAACCATAAAGCAAATACTCCGTGATGGATTCTTCTCGAAGCTTCTTTTGAAAGAACGGCAATCCCAGCAGGACTTTGATCTCACTGCCAAAGTAAAAGCCTTCGGATGTCTGATGATAAACAAAAGGCTTTTGCCCCAGCCTATCCCGCGCAAAGAATAGTCGCTGCTTGTTCTCATCCCAAATCGCAAAGGCAAACATACCTCGCAGGTACTCTAAACACTTCTCGCCGTACTCTTCGTACAAATGGACAATCACCTCCGTATCAGATCGCGTCTGGAATTGGTGCCCTTTTTTAATTAACTCATCGTACAGCTCAACGTAGTTGTAGATTTCTCCATTGAAGACAATCCATACATCCTTTGTCTCGTTGTGCTGAGGTTGCCCCCCACCCTCGACATCGATGATCGAAAGGCGCCTGTGCCCTAAAGCTACTCCTACGCCATTGCTGTAGTGCCGACGATGAACCCCTCGCCCATCAGGCCCTCGATGCGACATCATATCCGTCATCGAGTCAAAGGTTGACTCCGATACAGATCCTCGCTCCGACCACCACAACGCTCCACTAATTCCGCACATCGGCTCTCTCTCCATATCCTTCGCGGTACTTAACCACCTTAGCCGGCACTCCAACTGCCACCGCACCATCCGCAATCGGTTTGTTCACCACAGCACCCGCCCCAATAATGCATTCCCGACCCACATTCGCCATGATAATCGCACCGGCACCAATCCAAGCACCATCACCGATGGAAACCTCAGAATAAACCTGCTTCTGATCATGCATCGATCCAGCCCGCACATCCGTCGAGTGCTCTCTGCCCCCACTTAACACCACAACGTTATCCGCCAACATCACGTTCTGCCCAACCTTCGCGTACCCAAGATTGCAATTTCTTCCCACATACGCTTTATCCCCTAGCGACGCCTCTCTCATCGAAAACACGGTCCCCCAACCGATATACACATCCTTGCCACAGGACGACAAAAGCTGACCGTAGAACGCTTGCCTCAAAAACACGCCCCACATCCCCGGCTTTCGCGCAATCGACTCCGACGCACCCAAAAAAGCTCTCTCACCGAACAGACTCTGCGATAAGCGGTAAATCAAAAGTCGTGGCATTATCCAGATTAAGAAACAACCTTGAACCAAGCGTTTCGCCAACATTTGCCCATTCGATCGCTGACCAACCGCAACTTGTTTCGTTCCCACCTGCCAACCCTTTCACTCACTTCTTTCATCTCATTCGATCGCTTGCAACCCAACACGGAAACATCGAACGGATCATTGAAGCATCTGTTCATAAACCCGCCCGTATGCACCTTGCATCGTACCATCGGAAAATCGAGCTAAAGCACCTTCTCGCCCCGCCTGAGCCAACCGCAGCGACAATCGCGAATCGGTCAATACTCGCTCCACCATACTCGCTATACCTTGGGGATCTTTCGCTTCAGCCAACAATCCATTGCGTTCATGCTCGATGATCTCGGGCAACCCTCCCACATTGGTGCACACGCATGGCAACCCGGAAAACATTGCTTCAATCACCGTAAGCGGGATCCCCTCCGAGACGCTTGTCAAAAGAAACAAGTCAGCGACTCTCATCAAAACACTCACGTCGCTTCGATTCCCTAACATCCGCACCTTATGGACAAGCCCCAAGCGTTGAATGTCAGCTTCGATACCGCTACGCTCTTCCCCTTCACCCACGATCCAAAACTCTGTCTTCGGTATCTTCTTGATGACTTGAGCCATCGCTTCGATAGCCGTATGGTGGTCCTTCAATGCGTTAAGCCTCGCAACTTGAATCACCACTTGCGTCTCTTCCCCAACCCCCAACTCCTCACGCACCCTCCGGCGCTCTGGATCCGTGCAAGCCACCATGTAGCGACTTACGTCGACTCCGTTGTAGATCACCTCTATTCTGCTTGCCGGCAAATCTTCGTTCGACACCAAAGCCCGCTTGACCTGCTCTCCTACCGCAACAATACGATCGCAGGATTTGAGCAAGAAACGATTGGCCAAGCACCTCTTAGGCCTACGAACATCCGGGAACGCTCGGCCATGCTCGGTAAACAAAATTGGCGGACGTTTACGAAGCATTCCTCGGGCTATCGAAGAATAGAAAAATGGTGCGTATTGGTGAGCATGTACCAGCGCAACACTTTGATCTTTCAAGAGCTTTGAGAACCGCTTAGTTAATCCATAGTCAAATCCCGGTTTTCGATCCAATACAAAAACCTTGAACCCCTCCGACTCGAGCACCTGAGCAAGATTCCCAGGTTCATCTAAACATACATAAATTACGTCATACTTGTCGCGATGCCTTCGTCCAAACTCGCAAGCCAGCACTTCGGCTCCACCCGTGTTAAGACTGTGTAGTACATGACAAATCACTGGTTTCATCGAATTACAACTCCTCGAATACTTGGCCACGAAGCCACCTTAAAAAAGCTATTCATTGAAAGGCTGCTTGCCAAAGCACTTTATTCGAATTCCATCGATGACGTTTTGCTCAAACATGAATTTCGCCCAAACCAAAGAGTCGTGAGCTTTATAGAAGACCTGGGGAATCGCACCCAACGGATCGAGCGGCGCTCCGGTGGGATAACCAAGCTTGCGTAATACATCGCCTGCGGTCTGCTCGAATATTCGAATCGAAGATTCAGAGAGAGTCGTTTTCCACTTGTTCATATTGTTCGAACGGACCTTACTGGCCATCTGATCAATCTGATCCTCAGGAGCCGAATACTCCAAGAACGAGAGTAGCTCTCGTAAATAAACCTCCGGTTCGGACAACAACTTTTCATACCGGATGCTTAAGAAAGACTTGGGATCCAACATTTGCTCGGCCTTTAACAGCGCCTCGCAACAGTCCTTCCAATAACTCGCCGCCGACCAAATGTTATTCGGTCCCCAATTGCGTTCCAGCAAGGAATTCGCCACATCTCGACCATCGCGATATATGAAGATGTACTTTGCTTTAGGAAACAACTCTTTCAACAATGGCACCTGGAAACTAAACGTCGGTGTCTTATCCGCCCAACGAGGAAAACCGAGTTTTTCCGATCTCTTCATGCAAATCCTATCCACCATCGACGCATAAGTCTTCGGTTCCGTCTCCCGAAACAAAGCATCAAGGTCCCAATCGATTCCCCATTGCATAATGGGTCGCTCTCGAATGATCTTCGATGCAAGCCCCTTAAAAACATCCGGTTTGCTCAGGTCGACCTGCTTACCCTCTAGAGCATACTTTGTGATGAAATGCGTCTCGACTGCGTTTCCCCATTGGCTCGGTTCAAGAAACCCTCCGACGAGAGTCGTCCCAGATCTTGGACACCCCAAAACAAACATAGGACGCACATCCAATTCACGTATCGCACTCACAAACAACTCCAATTTCTTCGAACTAAAAACAAAGTTTCCAACTATGAACGATTGGCTTGATCCAAGTAGTGCGATTCCAATGCACCAGCCAACTCTTTGACCGTAGAGGCTTGATAGACTCCACTGCCCCCAAATGGCTTCAGAAAACTCTCCAAGTTCCTGTACAACTCTTCCAATGCCGCACCGTCCGGCACATAGGAATTACAACCGGCCACCAGCGAGGAACTATGCAACGTAAAATTGATGTAAGGCAAACGCTTGCTCACCAATGTTGGCAACAGCTTGATATTCGCCTGACCACGCATTTCTTCGAAGTTCAGCCACACACGCTCACAAAATCGAAGCCTCTCCATAATGCCGATAAGCCGCAGTTTGTTCCAAGGTGAAGACTCCAGTCGCAAAAACAACCGCCCCATGAAGTCCCAATCAAACCGCGTAAATCCTCGCGTCAGCGGGAGCTCCCAAAATCCATGCGCCTGCGAAGAAAACTCTCTTCGGATTGCTTGATACCCCCGATTGGAATAATCCGGGGACCCATCATCACTCCAACGACAATACGGCATAAACGAATAATCAGCCACAACACCCTTAGAAAAAAGGTACTGCTGGATCTTATCGCCCGTTGAATATCGCCCACCGCGAAAACTCTTCGGGCTAAGGCCCATTGCGTCAAATAACTCCATCACCGACTCGAGCTTCGCCCGAGCTACCCCCCAGTCCAAATTCGCTAGATAACTATCTCGACTTGAAACCTCCCGCCTTTCAGACAGCGGCGGGGTATTCCAAGGGTGATAATGCAAACCAATTTCTGCCATAGGGTTCTTGCTCAACTGAGCAATCACATCCCGCGACCTCTCGTTGGCAAGTACTGCATAGTTCACGAAATAGGTGACTTTTGCCCCCAAGGCTTCGCAAGTCTGCTGAAAGCGTGGCAAGCCTTCAATGTTCGATACCCCTTGGGTATCCGTCGTAAATCCACTCGACCAGTCCCACTGCTCTTCAGTGTCGACCGTAATCGTATACAAATTGCCCCGGAAACCCTCATCCCTCCAGCTATCCATTCCAAACTGCCCCTTTAATTCGCGGTTCTATGCCACTTCCCCAACCAGCCACCATCCGACTGAATACCTCAGCCATCGGGCCATCAAAAAACCAAGGCGAATCAGACTCCCACCGGTGTTGGTTCCTCTTGCCACTCCTCCATCAATTCCTCCTGTGTAACTAACTCTGCTTCGATCACCTCGGGGTCTTGATCGTCTTTCATTGCCCATACAGAGTTAATGGCCGCCGCTCCCACACCAGCAAGCGTATAGTAAGCTTCCACCATCAATGAACTAGAAAAAACAGAAGCGATGGAAACAGCTAGCAAGCCGGAGAAACTAGCCAATAAAGTCACCCGCTCCTCGGGACAACCCAAATTGCGCCGCAAGTACTGAAAAGAGATCAGCATCACCGATACAAAGAAACCATACATCCCACAAAAACCAAGAATACCGTAATCTCCAAGCACCTCGATCGGTGTGTTGTGAGGATTTCGAATCTCGAAGTGCTTTCGAGCATCAGTTTCCTGCGGTAACAAGTCCGCAACTTGGTATCCAATCATCCCAGGGCCGAAACCTATCAGCGGACTCCCTTGAAATGCACGCAACCCATACCCCCACAAATCAAAACGGCTCTTTGCCGATACGTCCAAATCCTCTCCACCCTTAAATGTCGATGCAAACTCCTCGACCACGCTCGGACCTGCAAGAGCAAGTCCCGCTAAAAAACCAGCCATCAAAACAGTAACATTTATTCTCGTCTTAGGCGCCATCCAAACAATAATTCCGACCGCACCAACCGCACCGAGCATGCAAGAACGAGAATCCAAAAGCATCACAGCATGCATCTGAAAGACAAATGAAATAAACGTAATCGCTCTCCAATACATTGTTTTTTCAAACAACGTCAAACAAAGCGAAATCATGGCCAACCCCGTGAACATCATGGACGCTTGATTACTTCCCGTCCCGAATCCCCAACCATCTTGAATGTACCGACAGAATCCCAAGTCCAAGTAGTCCTTGGTGATCCGATATGTACTGTACAAAGATGCTACTGTTGCCATCCGCAACAACGTGATCATCCGATGCGGTTCAGCTAAACCAACGGTCGCAAATCCAGCCACCAAAACAATCTTCCACATCGCACTGAATACGAAGTTCGACATGCGTAAATCCCGAGCCCCAAACGTCCCGTAAAACGCGAGCGCCATCCAACCCATCAAACCCAATAATCCAATGCGTATCCAAGGATGAAGTGGTGGCAATTGGCGACACCGAAGCACTCCACCAACCAAAACCGCGATGATGATGTACCTTTCAAAAGCCACATCTTTTGGGATCGAATAATGCCAATTCCATTTCGGTTGCAGAAACACGAAGAAATAATAGGCGACAATTCCAAGCCATGGCCGTGACAAGGCAGCAACGACCCCAATGACCAAAAAACCCCAAACAACTAGTGCACCCATGCTGCCTACCTCCGATCACCCAACGTCATGCATCCGACCACGATTAAAAGCAAACAACTATCGAAGCGACTTTAAAAACAAAATCAAATCATCCATTTCCTCGCCGCTAAAAGCTCCATCTGCATAAGCCGGCATCAGCGAGGTCTTCGTCTCACTCCACTCGACGTCATCTTCCTTGCTGATCTTTGTAACAAGAAAACCAGAATCTTTGCGGTTGATCAAAACCAACCCATCCTCTCGCTCAATTAATCGACCGGAGACCAACTCGTCCTCGATCATCGCCTTCCCAAATCGATATCCACGAGATAAATAACAAGAAGGGCAATTCAAGGACTCCCTCAAATAAGCTTCGTCGTTAACCCCCACGCCAGAAAGACTTGGAGCAAGCAAATAATCTGCCGAATTGACCGGGTTCAAAATATGGCATTCAGCACACTTTCCTTTTCCGTAAAACAGCTCTTTTCCGCGATTCAATCGCACAAGAGACCATTCGACTTCCCCTTTAGCCTCACTTGCGACAGGTTGCCATTTACTCGCTACTCCCCAAAGACTCGCATAGTCGCGATTCCCCTCAATGGACATCAGATAACTGATGATCTGAAAAAGCTTCTCCCGGCCGATCTCCGATGCCAAGCCCACCGGCATAATCCCCTCTGTCGCTTTGAAAGCCGCCGGATCGACAACCGACTCCCATAAATAATCGACAGCAGACTGTCCACTTCGTCGCGTGCTTGCAACACTTGCGATGCGGTGAAGTGTCGGCCCAAACCCACTCTCGCCAGCCTCAAGAGAATGGCACTTGCGACAGTACTTCTCGAACCCTTCCTTCCCTTGCGTCAGTCGTACCTGCGGCAACCTTGAAGAATAATTCATCTCCCCGATCAGCACAGAACAAATCGCAAACAACACGACTCCCGCGATTCGATAACCCATGGTTCGCCCCAGTAAATGCCCTTGTTCCACCAACGCAACCACCAGCCGCTTAAGGCTTGTTGTCGAACTCGATCCGATAAAGCGCCTTTTCAGCGTAACTGCAAGCGTAAGCTACGTTACTACCCGCATAATGAGTATCGACGACCTGGCTGATCTTCGCAACAAACTCAGAGTCAACTTCGTACCCCCCCTGCGCGTTGCGAGTGACCCGGACCGCGCTCAATGCATTATCACCATACGAAGCCATAAGGATGCGATCCTCAAATGCATTTTTTTCCCCCGCTGGAACATAACTGATCCCTTGCGCACTGGAAAAACGCTTCAATGGAGGCACCCCTCCATCTACCTTAACACCTTCGACCGTGTCGTACGGAAATTGAAAAGTCGTCCCCTCTTCTACCAAACAAAATTTGTCACCCAACTCCGCAAAATTCGGATCGTTGTCTGTGACGTAAATCTTCCCATGCGGCCCGATCGAAATACCGTATGGATTCCTCAACCCCTTCGCGTAAGGAGTCAATTCGGACCCGTCCAAGTTGCATCGCATAATCGTGCCTTCAAGATCCAAAACCGCTGGCGTGTGATCCGTTGAAACACCCACAGTCACATAAAGCTTGCCGTCGAAAATCTCAATTCCGTTGTTCTGATGCAATCCGTCTGGCATTTGAGCGCCAGGCAATCCCGAAACAATATCCTCATAGTAATCAAACACGCCGTCGGAGTCCAAGTCCTTCATGCGCGTTACCGCACCAGTCTTTTCTTGCTCCATACGACCCTTGATCGCCCGGTTGAACTGACCAGCCCGCGAGACGAATAAATCACCCCCGTCGTAGGCCAAACCATGCGGCCTAGTAAAACCATTAGCAACCTGCTTGCTCTTGATCTCCTCCCCCGCTATGTCGTACCGATAGACTGCGCCACCCTGAAGATAAGCACCAATATAACCCGTGACGAATACCTCATCGACATTCTTTCCCGTCGTCACCGCAGTCGGGTAGAAGGGCAAGTCAATGCGCCGAACCTTCACCCCCTTCGCGGAGGAAACAGAAATAAATCCAGATGACACTGAGGCTTTCGGGTCAGAAACGAGATTGGTCAATGTGTCCCGAAACAACAGAAGTGTGATTGCGCCAACTCCAACCGCCAGCGCGGCTACCTGAAACAATCGCAACCATCGTTGACTTACCGACCCAAACATACTAACCGCCGAAAACACTCCCATCGCCAGCGCTGAGACTCTCGTGAAAAAACCCCCACGCCCTTCCGCATACCATCCGAATAGCAACGATTGCAACAAACTCTCACCGCGTGTCTGTCGCGCCACTACCGAAACGACCACCAAACCAACGATCGTCAGCAAACCTGCCAACCACCACCCACGACGCTTGCGATAATCAATCATCGATAAACATACCAAGCAAAACGCTAAGTAGTAAAACAAAACTATCTGCGCCAGCATCGTTACCACACCCCTTTAGTCCTAGGTTGCAACATTAAGCTATCGGAATCCGACGGAATTTCCCAAGCTTCGAAATTACCATTCGCTCAATCACCTGATACGTCTCAATGCGATATACCCGACAAAGTATTCCATAGGAAACTACTCCCGTAAGCACCTGAATGGTCAAACGCATCGAATCACTGGAGAAATCCACCCAACCCACCATTGAAACAATCACCCCCATCACCAACGCAAGGGAGAGGATAGGAAGCAAATCCTTGACCTGCTTTGCTACTGAGTAATCGATCAAGCGTGCTGTGTAATAACAATTGATGTAATACGCGATAACCGCAGAGACTACCTGCCCGATGACAATCCCTATGACCCCCCAAGGCCAACCGAGCACCAGCAATACAATCGATACAAACTTCTTGATGAACTCAAGCCGAAGTGTCAAATCGGAACGACCTTGCGCTGACAACACGTTCAAATTGATGGAACTCAAGGGATGCAACAACCCGACTACACACAAAAGCTGAAGATACGGTACACACGGTAGCCACTTGTCCGTAAAGATCACCGAGACAAAGGACCTCGAAACCACGCATAGCCCTACCATCAAAGGAAAATTGACTGTTCCTAAATAAGTTAATCCCTTGCGAACCCCATCACGCAATCGCGGCTTGTCATTTTGAATGCTGGAGAATATCGGAAACGTCACTCGACTAACCGTCGCATGTAAGTTCTGCGCTAAGAGGTACTGGGTCATCTTGGCCCGCGTGTAGAACCCTAAATCAGCAGCCGAGAAAACCTTGCCTATCACCAAGTCATACATATTCTGAAAAACGGTATCGAGCATCCCCGTAGCAAGAAGCTTCGAGCCGAATCCAAACATCGATTGAAGAGAAGCAAGACTGAATTTCAATCCCGGTCGCCATCCTACAAACGTCCAAAGCAAACAAACATACAATGAATTGAAAACCAATTGCTGTATAACCAAGCTCCAAACACCGTAACCTCGGTAAGCCAATCCTACGCCAAGCAACCCGCTTATTGGCGTGACAATCGCACTGACGTGAAAGAGCGACTTGTAATCAACCCGCTTCATCAAAATACGGTTTTGAATCGTCCCAAAGGAATTGATCACCAAAAGCAAAGACATCCACCGAGCGATCGGCTCGAGCTGTGGCTCGGAATAGAATTTCGCAATCCAAGGAGCAGATAGGAATATCAGACATGTCCCCAATGCACCAATCGCGATGTTAAAGTAAAAAACAGAACACTCGTCCAAGTGATTTGCATCGCGTTTCTGTATCAACGCAGCCCCAAAACCACTGTCCACCAATGTCTGGGATATGGCGACAAACAACATCACCATAGCGATCAAACCAAACTCGCTCGGAGTTAGCAACCTCGCCAACACAATCGCGAACAAGAAATGCAGAAACTGCTGACCGAATCGCTCGATAGTACTCCAGGCTAAACCCCGGATCGCCGTCTTCTGAAGACTATCACCCATAAAATCCACCCAAGCGAAACGCGTCGGCAACAACCGATGCATCGCAGAAACCACCCATCAAAAAGCAGAGCCTATAGCCTTGGATTCAGCACGCATGCCCACCAAAATCTTTCACTGGGTTTGAGTTTAACCGCCAAAGTTTTCCTGCAAAGTCGAAAACGTCGGTTTCCCCGCTCGCCCCCCTAAGCCTTAACTAATCGACCTGCGACAACCCGTCCGGACATCACGTTACGCGTGTCGACAATCAGGCTCGCCCAAGCCCCCAACTCGTCATAATTGACGTTCTGATGCGCTGTTACCACCACCACCACATCCGCCGCCGACACCTCGTCTTGAACCCATTGAACACTCTTAAGCCCCGCCCAATGCCCATACTCCCGACTAGGCCGAATCTCAGGGATGAATGGATCAAAATAAGATACGACCGCACCCTTCGCAGAAAGCTTCTCCAACAACACATAACTGGGGGACTCCCGATCATCATCGACATTCGCTTTGTAGGCCAACCCCATGAGCAAAACCCGGCTACCCTTCACCGGCTTTCCAACCTCATTCAATGCCTCACTCATCCGTGAGACCACATAGTCTGGCATCGAAGTGTTGATTTCCCCAGCCAACTCAATAAATCGGGTACTCATCCCATACTCTCTTGCCTTCCAAGTCAGATAAAACGGATCTATTGGAATGCAATGCCCCCCCAAACCAGGCCCTGGATAGAAAGGCATATAACCGAACGGCTTGGTTTTCGCCGCCTCAATCACCTCCCAAACATCTATCCCCATCGCGTCGTAAACCAACTTTAATTCGTTAACAAGCGCGATGTTCACCCCACGAAAAATGTTCTCCAATAACTTTGTGGCTTCGGCAACACGGCAACTCGACACGGGAACCACCCGATTCAACGCCGAAGAATACATTTCCGAGGCTATGCGAAGGCAATCCGGCGTGAACCCTCCGACCACTTTCGGGATTCGCGCTACATCACTGTTTGGATTACCCGGATCCTCTCGCTCTGGGGAATACGCAAGATGAAAATCAGTCCCCGCCTTCAGCCCCGAGCCTTCCTCAAGCACTATTCGCAAATCGTCTTCCGTCGTGCCAGGATAAGTAGTCGACTCAAGGACTACCAAAATACCTTTCCTCAAATGAGGCGCAATCGATCGCCCCGTGGAAAGCACAAACGAGATATCGGGTTCTCTATTCTTCCCGAGCGGTGTCGGAACACAGATCACTACCGCTCGGCATTGCGAAACCCTTGAAAAATCCGCACTTGCTTCAAACAAACCATCCTCGACCGCCTTTGCAACCGCTGCCGAGGGAATGTGATGAATGTAGCTCTCCCCGCCGTTAAGCTTCGATACTTTCGCTTCGTCGATATCGAGCCCAATAACCCGACTTCCCCTTTTGGCGAACTGCAAGCTCAAGGGCAAACCGACGTAACCCAAGCCGACCACTGCCAACGGAAGTTGCATTGCTGACTCCTCAGATCAATTCATTTGCAGACAGTAATAAAAAAAGGGGGGCGAATCGCCCCCCTTTTCGAACTTCAAATCGTAGCTCTGAAGCTTACTTCTTGCGGCGGCGAGCAACTGCTACACCGAGACCGACCAATCCAAAGACAGCCATCGAAGCAGGCTCAGGAACGATGTCCCCGTTGAGCTTGATGTCATCCAAGTCCAACCGGCGGTTGGTGGTGGTGTTGTCCGCTGCATCCTTGAAGAAGCGGAAGTACACAGTCAAAGTCTCTCCCATAGAGAGCTTCACGCCGGAAAACCCAGTCGATCCAGATGTGAAGGTAGTGCTAGTACGATCAAACGTCGCCAAAGTGGTCTCAGCACCGGTCTTGCTGTAGGAAACAACAACCGAACGACCGGTCGTACCAACAGCGTTACGAGCGAGCAACTCCAACGAAGTCATCTTAACCGTATTAACGGTCGACGTATTGGTAAACGACAAGGAAGAATAACGATCGGCGAGCGGTGAGCCCGAGCCGACATTATTGAAGTCCGATGTTCGCCAAACACCAGCGCTGCTGATCAACTGACGCGATCCATTGTTACCGTACGTCCGGCCAGGACTGCCGGTGGCAGCAGTCAGCCCGGTGTTCGACATAGCTCCAGCCGTGCCATCAATGCCCGAAGCAACCGTGCCGCTAGCATCGGTAGCAAAATCCCAAGTGGCAAGCAGTGCCGCATTGGCACTCTGAACTGACGCAACCAGCGCCAACAACAAACCAAAAACCCTAACCATGATCAAACCCCCAGAGTAAAGATTCATTCTTTCCATTTTCACTAGGTCATTCCTGCTTCTCAAACCCAACCTGGAATGGCCCGGCGGTCAGCATAGACAATCTAAAGTTAACTGATTAGCCATCGAGTGTCAAACCTTATAAGCTCATTCGACCGAAAAAAGGAGGCAAATTTGGTTTTTTTCAGCCTTGTATCGGACTTTCCATACGGTTTCTCCAGCCAAAATGCTAGCAAATTGCGAGTTTATGTTTTCGGAAAAAAATTTCCTTTCAGAAGACGAATTCGAGCAATCACCCTGTTCTTCGAGACCCCACAACGTCATCGGCACCTAATTTGTGCTTTCCGAAACACCATCCAAGGTGTATCGTCTTGCAGGCGTGCCGGACCCCCCCTACCGCTTCTTACGGACAAGGAATACCGAGGTTGGCTTCCACCACTCATACAAGCTTCTCGATAGAACAAGCTCGCGCGATGCTGCCCCTGCTGCGGCTTATCGTAACCGATATCTCCTTGTCCCATCGAGAACTCTCCGAACGACGCTCTACGCTCCGAAGGATGCTGCGCGGACACCAAGGGAAGTCAAAATTCCAGGTCTACGACCAAGAGATCGCAGAAGTCCAAGACGAACTGAAATCGCAGACGGTGAACCTCGAAGCCTACATCGAAGAGCTTGAACGACTCGGGGTTATCCTCCGCTCGGCCCATGACGGAATCATTGACTTCCCCACCGTAATCGAAGACCAACCAGCGTTCTACTCGTGGCAAATGGAAGAGCCTGACATCACCGATTTCCACTGGGCACACGAATCTTCAGCCGAACGACGCCCCTTAGCAAGCTTGGACACAGAGTAAAACATGGCGCTCATCGAACCCAGGACCCTCAAAGGCTTCCGCGATTTCCTACCCCCAGCCATGAGGCAACGCGAGCGATTGATGGACATCGCTCGCACCGTCTACCGCCGATTCGGATTCTCGCCCATCGACACCCCCGCGCTCGAACACCTCGAAGTCCTTACGGGAAAAGGCTCCGATGAGACCGACCGGCAAATGTATCACTTCAAAGATAACGGCGGACGGCCCGTGGGAATGCGGTTCGACCTGACAGTCCCACTTGCCCGCTTTGCCGCCGAACATCTGCATGAAATAGGGACCCCATTTAAGCGGTATCACATCGCGCCGGTCTGGCGCGGCGAAAGCCCCCAAGAAGGCCGGTTCCGCGAATTCGTACAATGCGACTTCGACACCATCGGCACAACGGGCGTCGTCTCCGATATCGAAACAGCATTGGTCATCCACGAACTTATGCTCGAGATCGGTATCCGCGAATTTCGACTCCGAATCAATAACCGCCAAATCCTTTCTGGCTTACTCGACTCGCTGCAACTTGCCGATCGCTCCACACAAGTCCTCCGGGCACTGGATAAACTCGACAAAATCGGCCCCGATGGCGTTGCGAAAGAACTCCAAGCCGCACAAATCAATACGCCTGAAATATCCAAGCTTTTCGAATTCGCCGCCATCCGTGGAAACCACCAGAATGTCCTTACCAAGCTCCACGCGTTGCTCAAGGAAAACGAGCAAGCCTCCAAAGGAATTGAACGACTCAATACCGTTTGCAGTGCCATCCTTGCCGCCGGAGTCCCAAGCGAACGCTTTGAAATCGACGTCTCGATCGCCCGAGGCTTGGACTACTACACCGGGATCATCTTCGAAACGTCCCTTCTTGAACTTCCTCAAATCGGCAGCGTCTGCAGCGGCGGACGATACGACAACCTCGCTGAACTCTTCACCAAACAGCAACTCCCCGGCGTGGGCGCATCGCTGGGCCTAGATCGACTCCTAGCCGCACTCGAAAAACTAGGCAAGCTCCCCGCCCAGTCCTCGAATGCCGACGTCTTCATTCCACTCTTCGACCCCGATCGCATCGACGACTACTTCGCTCTCGCAGCCATGGTTCGCGCCAACGGATTCTCGGCAGAAATTTTCCCCGAACCAAAGAAACTCGGCGCTCAACTGAAATACGCCGACGCTCGCGGATTTCGAGTCGCCTTAATCGCCGGTTCACGCGAACTCGATCAAGGCATCGTACAAATCAAAGATCTCAAAACCCAAGTCGCTACCGAAACTCCTTGGAAACCCAATACCGAAGAATTCCTAACCAAACTTCGCACTATCTTGGCGATGAACTCGATGATCGCCTAAAGGGCAACCACGCAGATCGCCCTACAGCGAAGCTTCCGCATACGACTCATCGGTCTCCCAAATCCTAACGGACGTAGCTTTTGCCCCAGAGCCGGCAAGCAATCCAGGGCAAACCTCCTCAAGCAAATACTTCGCCATGTTCTCCGCAGTCGGATTATAAGGCAAGACGAAGTACCGACTCGGCTCAACCATCTTCAAAGAAGCGATCGCATTCGAGTCAGCATGGCTTACCAAAAAGCTGTGATCCCAATGCTCGTCGATCCAACCCTTGCAACGCGCTTTCAAATCGGCAAAGTCCATCACACGGCCGACCGTGTCTTGCGTATCGCTCGTCACAAAAAAATCACACACGTAATTGTGCCCATGAAAGTGCTCGCACTTCCCGCCGTGCTGATGCAACCGATGCCCCGCACAAAACTTGATCCTTCGCATTATGGTCAACGACATCGTTTTCTCTCTTCCACCTACCGAGTACTCGAAACCCAAACCCTTAACAGACTCGCTACGCGACAGACTCGCCGTACAGCAGATTCGCCAAACGACTCCGACGAACCGGACGCCTACTCCGACCCGGAACCCAGTTTAGGATTCTCAAGATGACGACGCGCATCGCGCTGCGTCTTCTTCTTCAAATTCGCGCGAAACGCTTCGTCTAAATCCACCCCTGTCTGATTCGCTAAACAAATCAGAACAAAAAGGATGTCCGCCATCTCATCGCCGAGATTGTAGGCCTCATCCGATTTTTTAAAGCTCTGCTCACCGTAAGTTCTCGCGAAAATCCTGGATAACTCACCCACCTCCTCCATCAATACAGCCAAATTCGTCAACTCAGAAAAGTAACGAACCCCCACCTCGCGAATCCAGCCATCTACGCTCGCTTGCAACTGCGACAAACTTTGCGACTCACCACTATCCATCGCCAACCCCCAATCCAAAACAAAAACCTTAATCAACCACATCTACCCAAACCACACCACACACCACCAAACCCCTCCCCCGCCCCGAACACTCTACACTCCACAAACACCCCCAACCAAGCCATATATCCGGAAATATCCCCACAACCCTCCCGCTGGACACTTGGTTTTTGAAGAGGCAGGCAGTGCGCGAAAAACAAGCAATACTCACAGCACCCCCACTGAGAGGTAGTGCCTGTTTTGCGGGCAGCGAATTCTGCGAGGCGTAAACCTTTGCAAGCATTAGCTTTACGGCGAGGGTATTGACTGCATTTCCAAGATAACGACGAAACCCGCCGAAGAGCGTCTCGGTCAATTCGACTTTTGGATTGGTCGCGTCAGTCAAGAGGAGGGTTCGCCCCCTGGATGAGGTCGACCGGGGTTAGCGATGGAATTTTGACCCCGCAAGGAAACCCTGAATCAGGAAGGTGTCTCGCCATGACTTTTGAAATGAATCCAACCGCCCCTCACGTTCTCAACCCGCAAGCTCTGGACTCTCTGGGCAATCGAGCGGATTCCGTAGGGACCCAAGCCGAATCGGCGAAATCCAAAAAGAAGGTCAGCGAAGCAGGTGAAAGACTGGCCGCCGACATGAAAGTTTTTCAAGGGGTGGCGAACGAACTAAAGGCCAAGACATGCCTCTCGAAGAACTTCGAGGATCGATGCCACTGGGTTCACCAAGTCGCCGCTGAACTCTTCGGCGTCGCCCCAACTTGGACGGCCTTCTACCGCGAAACCTTAGGTGTAGACGGTGTGGCGCACCAAGTATTCGATAATGCCGTCGATTATCGCCGATACGAAGCGAGTGAGACCCACACGAAAATCCTGGAAATGCTGACCGTACTCCGCTCCCGAGACGCCATCGATTGCGACCCGACAGAGCCTCAACGCATGATCACCATCCGAATCCCCAAAAGCCTACACGATAGCTTGTGCAAAGAATCCAATGATTTGGAAATCAGCGTCAATAAACTCTGTATCACCCGGTTGGTTCAACGCGTTGACTTGACGATGCTCCCCTCGTGCCCACAGAAACGACGCGGACGCCGCCCCGGCCCTGATTACCACAAGACCCTTACCAAACAACAAAACGCAAGTAGCGAAATCAACTCCTAGACTCTAAGGCTTCTCTAGGAATACAATACCCCGGCCGGGAGGTAGGGCAATCGCTCCGTCTGAGCAAACGCAAAAGCAATTTTGCAATTGCGATGCGGGGAGGAAAGTCCGGGCTCCAACAAGCAAGATGGTCGATAACGTCGACCAGCCGCAAGGCTAGGGAAAGTGCAACAGAAAGAAAACCGCCTTCGATGCCCTGAGCGTCAAAGGTAAGGGTGAAACGGTGGGGTAAGAGCCCACCAAGTGACGGGTGACCGCTCACTTCGGTAAACCCCATCTGGAGCAAGATCCAACAGAGTGAGACCCCCTTCACCGGGCCGGTCGCATCCCGCTCGTGATGTTAACGCTCGGGTAGATCGCTTGAGCCCAAGAGCAATCTTGGGCCTAGATGAATGATTGCCAGCGCTTGGCTCAGCCAAACGCTACAGAACCCGGCTTATATACCTCCCGGCTTTTTTCACTTCGCGTCCCACCATGCAGGTTCCTAACCGCCCCGCTCCTCCTCCCAAACCGGCACCGGGCCCCCCCAAACCGGCACAGGGCAATGCTGCATCGGGAAACGCTCCAAACAACCCTTTTCTTGCCGCTGCATGGTTTGAGCTTTCTCTCGGATTCATCGCAATCATTCTTGGCGCTATGTTGGGGATCAACCCCAGAGAACACCTTCCTCGCGGCTTACCACTGACCCAGTTCGATTGGCTCTGGATCACGCGGAGCATCGCAATTGCGGTCCCTTTCGCACTTCTGCTGCTTATCGTAGTTCAACTCATCGGCCGACTCCCTCTCGATGAACTAAACCGACTTGAACGAGTTACGAAAAACCAACTTCGCTCGATGCTAGGCCCCTCGACCATCCCACAACTAATCATTCTTTCGCTCGCTGCCGGCGTCGGAGAAGAACTCCTTTTTCGCGGCTTTATCCAAAACGCTCTCCTCTCCCTTTATAGCCCCACGACCCTCACCGGCGCTTTGCCCGCGATTGCTTGCTCTTCCATCGCGTTCGGTTTCGCACACCCAATCTCGAAATCCTATATCTTGGTCACGACCCTCATCGGCCTGCTATTCGGATTCCTCTATTGGCACTACCAAGATTTGCTCGCTTGCGTTCTGGCTCACTCGCTCTACGATGCTGTTCTACTGATTACGTGGAAATGGTCGGAATCGAAATAACCTTCCTCGTCCGTAGATTCACCACCTATAATTCTCCAAAGGAGGGATACAGACCATGTTCGACAACTCCTTGATCAATCCCTCGGCTCTCTTCGAAGTCTCTCTGCCGATTCACCGACTTCCAGAAGTCCTCGACATGCGATCTCCAGAGACATGGGGACTCGATGACAAATACCAGATACCGGCTATCCACGTTCTAAACACCCAAAACACTCGGCAGACCAACATTCGATGCGCTTGGAACGACCAAGGACTTTTTCTCGCATGCAAACTTTCCCATAAGATCCCGTCGGGCAATCAAAATACTTACGCGTTAAAAATAGAACTGGCCGTTCACAGTCGCTACAGCCGCGATCTACGGTCTCGAGATGACTTCAGCACCCACCTTGTATTCGATCTTCGAGGTCCAAAATTCGTCGATCGACTCGAACTCGAATGCCAAGGAACCACAGCGGCATTCTCTAGCTTTCCATCCCTGACGCCGAGCGAAACCCGTGAATGCAAGGGTACTTATGCTGCCCTACACCGCAGTGTCGACGAACTGAAGTTTTGGGTCAGCATTCGCGCGGAGCAACTTCCCAAATACAGCCCAATAGAGTTTCCTGACATAGCTCTCGGCCTGCTAGCGATCGAGCCACCCACTCGACTCCTTAGCCTGGCCCAATCCGGTGTCCAAGACTTTTTATCGATCCCTCAATCTTGGTTTCATCTCCGCTGCACGGAGTAACACGCAGCAGCCCACATTTTATTCATTGAGCAGATCCCAATTCGATAAGCCAGTCACTCCGAGTGCTTCCCGAGACACCGCATCCCAATCCTTCGTACCCGCCTTGAGAAATACCTCATAGATGGGCTTCTTGCTCAGCGGCGTGTCGATGCTACCCGCAACGTTTCGCCACAATCCTAAACGCAACCCACCCTCCCTCGCATGATCCACATGGCGATGGTAAATAAATGCATCGATGCTTTCGAGTCGCTTGCACTTCTCCCAAGCATAAACATACGCAGATGCTTGCTTGAGCTCTCCCTGCTCGTTCGCTTCACTATGGAATCCCTGTTCCGACAGGATCACCCTTCGGGTACGCATCTCCCCAGTCGCTTCTTTGTACTTCAACTCATCGCGATCCAAGTAACGACAGAGTATCTCTAAATTCGCAAAGGTGATCTTTGGCGTGTCAACCGACTTGGTGACCGCAGTGTCATTCCAAACTTCCGATGAGAAAAGGTTCGAATGGTAAGGATGGTATGCTATGTGCCAATCGAATTCCCCCTTCTCACGCACAGTTTTTGCGAATCGATCCAACAAATCTCGTCCGGGTACGGAATCCTTCGTCTTCTGCGGGGTATGCGATGAAGTCCAATGATGATCCAAGGAAATGTAAACCCTTCCGTGGCGTGAGGATTTACGAACCGACTCATGCACAATCCGCATCGACTTTTCATAACCATCGACCAATTCATCGAGCGTGCTTGCGCCACAATTGTGCCATACAGAATGAGAATTGACTTCGTTACCAACAATCCACCCCCATACTCTTCCACTTGACGGATCCTCTGAGCTGTAACGATCCGCTAGGAACTCCATCGCTGCGCGGAACCAAGCTTGACCCGCCGGACTGTGAACATTGAATGCGGAAATCGTATAAGGCCCATTGTTGCCGGCGCGCGGGTGCAACAAAATCGCATCCTTATTCGCATCCCCGGTGGGCATCGCTAACAAAATCAGATAAACCACAACTCCCGCATCCGAAAGGGGTTTTATCCGCCTATCGATTCCTTCTATAAATCGCCGATTGAATCGATAAACCACGTCGCTACTTTTCCACTGAATTGCGTCAGCATCCCCTTCGTTGGCAATCATTCCTCCCATCGGAAGATTCAAAGCCGCATGCCGAACGCCAAGGGCGATCGCATCGTCAACCATCTGAACCTGCAATCCTTTGATACTTCCCGGGGAAGGAAATGGATCGCTTTGCTGCCCGTGTAAGAATCCATCGATGGAAAAACCAATCACCAATCCCAACAGCCAAACCAAACTACTGTGCAACTGCATCAATTCGCCTAAATCCCAAAACCAAACAATCACCACGAATACAAGTTGATAACTACGCAAGAATCTCTCGAACCACACGCGCTTGCTCGACCCCGGTGAGCCGATGATCCAAGCCACCATGCGAGAACGTCAATCGCTCATGATCAAAACCCATCAGGTGCAGAATCGTCGCATGAAAGTCTCGTACGTGAACGGGTTTATCTTCTGCTCTTAGACCGATCTCATCGGTTGCGCCATGGACCGAACCACCTTTGACTCCCGCCCCGGCCAACCATGAACTAAAAGCCCACGGGTGATGCTCTCGCCCTTTTGCGTCGGCTGTATTGTTGAACGGAGTTCGACCGAATTCCGTAGTCCAAACGACCAATGTATCTTCTAGCATTCCTCTGCTTTTTAGATCCTTGAGCAATGCGGCGATGGGTTGATCCACATTCTTTGCTAACGGTTCATGCGTCATCATGTCTCCATGCGCATCCCAATTTCCCGAAGAGCCTGTATCGATCAACTCAACAAACCGCACCCCTCTCTCTATCAACCTTCTGGCGGCAAGACACTGCCAAGCAAATCCGGTTGTAGCATTTCTTTGCAAACCATAACTTTCCAATGTCGCTTGAGACTCATCGCTAAAATCAAATGCGTCAGGGACCTCCATCTGCATACCGAAAGCCGTTTTAAAACTCTGCATTCGAGATTCCAGCAACCCATCTCCCTGTCGTGATTGCAGATGCTCGCGATTGCTCTCCTCGAGAAACTCCAATTCCATTGATTGCCGATCTTGCGGTAGGCGCGGTGCAATGTTTGCGATTGGTTCTGAACCCGGGACCACCAAGGTACCTTGATAAGCCCCCGGAAGAAAATCGCTTGCATAGACTTGAGTCCCCGCATAAGTCTGTCTCGGAGCGATAACCACAAATCCCGGAAGGTTACGATTGAGCGTCCCGAGTCCATAGGTGACCCAAGCACCCATACTCGGTCGAGACTGGGCGAATGAACCGGTGTGCATCCCTAACGTCGCATTGTAGTGATTCGAATGCGATGTATGCATCGATCGAATCAATGCGATGTCATCGACACAAGTGGCCATATGTGGGAAGAGCGAGCTGACCTCCGTACCACATTCACCATGCTTGCGAAATTCCCATTGTGGCTTCTTGAGAAATATCCGTTCATACCCCGGCCTATCCTTGATTTCCGGATGATCCGCTTTGATCTCCTTGCCATGCCCAGAGATCAATTCCGGTTTCGGATCCCAAGTATCCACATGCGACACACCACCTGTCATGAACAAGAAAATGACATTCTTCGCCTTGGCAGGAAAATGCGATTCCTTCGGTGCAAGCGGATCGCCCGACTGCGCCATCAAGCGCTCGACTAAAGCCGGCAATACCATGGAACCAGCAACAGCCGATCTGACCCATTGCCTACGATCAAATCCATACTTGCTACTCATCGTCGACTCCTGTACACCCAACTTGCTTGCTCTTCACACTTAATCTGCGGTCTGCTTACTCTTAATCGACAACCATGAATTCGTTGCTTGCAAGCAACGCGCGGACGCAAGCAGACCAACGATCCAATTCGCCCCCAGGATAACGTTCCAGGAATGCTTCAACGCGATGCAGTTCGTTACTCGTAGCTTTTCTTTGAAATAATACTCGCCATAACAGGTCTATTCGTTTTTCAAGCACAGTTTCCTCGGAGAGCAAACGACCAGCCAACCTGCCCGCCTGTGCATGAAAGAACGGATCGTTCATAAAGTACAAAGCTTGGGTAGGCACAGTTGTCGAATCGCGAATCGGAGTAGTACCGTTGGGGTCAGCTCCATCGAATGTCGCAAGAAACGGGTGCCGACGTTGACGCTGGACCATCATAAATGCGGTGCGATGAGCCGTATCATAAACTGCGGAAAATGGATCGTGCTGAGTAAAAGTCCAACTCGACTCCGCTGGAAATGGATGCTGCCGAGCAAATGACAAATCCAGATTCCCTCCAACGATCAGTAAACTATCCCTCATCTCTTCCGCAGTAAGACGCCTTCTTGAAAAACTCCCAAGCAACCGATTCTCTGGATCGCTTGCATCGGCAACACCCGAAGCCCGCTTGTATGCCTCGGATTGCATAATCAGTCGATGCAAGTGCTTGATGCTGTAACCATTGGCAATGAACTGCTCGGTTAAATACTCCAAAAGTTCAGGATGCGTAGGCAATTCCCCCCGGGCTCCAAATTCATTCGGTGTACGCACCAGTCCTCGACCGAAATGCCATTGCCAAACCCGATTGACAATCACGCGAGCTGCGAGAGGCGAATTTGCGATCCATTCTGCAAGCTCTTTGCGGCCGCTAGCGGACTCGCCGCCGATCGGCTCTGAACCGAAAACCGTTAACCAACGCCGAGGAATTTCATCCCCGAGTTTCTCAGGATCCCCTCTTAAATGCAGTCTCGCGTTTTTGATCTGCGACTCAACTACCCCATAAGCCACGTCAATCGATGGCATCGCTTCGAGTTTCTCCTGCGGCTCACTCGACGCACCGAGCTGAAGCAGCACATCTCCAATCTCAGGAGCTGAAAATCGTTGGACCTGAAAGGAAACGCCGTCTCCCCCGCTTGGATGCTCATCGGTAACTCTACCATCGACCTTGATTTGCCCATCGATTGGGCTAACCCAAGCGATCCCGACTTTCTTATCCACACCTGGATGAACAAATAGCGAACGCGCTGACAAACTCGTCCATACCGAAACGGGCTGATCCGATGTATTGACGAACACCGATGGTGGAGCTTCTGACTCCCAGCCTTGCAACACCGAATTGCCCTGTATACTCGGTTTGCGATCTACCAAGAAACGATTTGAAGTCGCTTCGAGAAAACACCAATGCGCTCCATGACTTCCCGGATGCGGATTCGCGGATAACAAGTCGGGGATCAATTCAGAGACGTTCCAAGTACGAGCTGCTGGCGAATCCTCCCCGATACTCCATTCGACACGCGTGGTATCCGCTCCGTAATTTCCATTCGGCGAAACGCTAAGCATTAACACATCGCCTCGCTTGACGCTCAATGAAGCTCCAAATGGAACGCTTGCCCCCTCTTCGACCTGTGATTCGGCAAGAAGCTCACTTTGCGCAGAGATCGCTTCCGAGAACCGCATGCGATGCACTTGCGCTAGTTTTTCTCGCTCCTGTGCCGCCCGCTCTAATCGCTCCTTCTTCTCCTGATAAGGCTTGAGCATCCGATCGATCTCCTCTTGACTCGAAAGCGGGATCATATCCTTCGGTTGCCCCTTCGGCTCACACCCTGGAAACGAGAATTTGCAACTTTCAAAGACTCCATACAGAGCATAGTAGTCCTCTGCTGTGACCGGATCGTACTTGTGATCGTGACACCTCGCACATCCGATCGAAAGCCCCAGAAAAGCTCGACCGACATTGTCGATCACATCCTCGTACGTCAAATGCATGTCTTTATCGATATCATGCCCAAAGCGACGCGCGATCGCCAAATAACCCGTGGCAATTATTCCCTCAGCTCGGCTCGCAATCGGTGCGCCCTCAACGGGAGTATTGGGTGCCTCAGATGCCCCCGTAACCTGCGTGCCAAGCGGATTTGCTGCGACGATGTCCCCTGCGATCTGAAGTCGGATGAAATCCGAATAGGGAATGTCGCGATTCCAAGCATCGAAGACCCAATTTCGGTACCTCCAAGCGTGCACCAAGGGCCGGTCGGTATTCTCTCCAGCCGTGTCCGCATATCGGACTACATCAAGCCAATGCCTACCCCAATGAACGCCATACTGAGGAGATTCCAAGTAGCGATCGATCCAGTTCGACAAAAGCACTTGCCGTTGCTCTGGCCCTTGAGACTGCGACCAAGCGAGTTCGAAAGCTTCGACATCCTCAGGGGTTGGTGGAAGCCCCAACAAGTCATAGCTCATCCGGCGGATCAAATCTCGGGGAGCGGCTGGCGGTAGCGCTTGCACCCCGGCATCTTGCAGTTTCTCCGCGATGAAGCGGTCGATGGTTTGCGTTGCAGTTTGGATTCCAACAACACCTAGTCGTTCGGAACCCGCTGAGTTTGCATTCGAAGTCGATATCGAGTTACTAGAAGTGGCGACAACAGGTTGGAATGACCACCACGACTTCGCATCCTCTAGTTTCATCCCGGCAAGCTTCTCTTCTCCGACGCGAGGATCATGGGCACCGCGTCGGACCCATTCCTCGAACACTCCTATCGCTTCCGCTGATAGCTTCCCTTTGGGAGGCATCTGCATATTCTCATCGGCATAGCGAATGGCTTGAATCACCATCGATTCGTCGGGCTTTCCAGGCAAGATTGCAACTCCAGAATCCCCACCTTTCTGCCAACCCGGACGTGATTCAAGCGATAAGCCCCCTTTGGTACTTGTGCCGCTATGACACTCATAGCAATGTTCGATAAGGAGCGGTCTTACTCGCGATTCGAAAAAAGCATCTTCATCCCCACGAACGTCCGTGACCAATGCCAAAAGAACGGCAAACGCTGTGAAACGAACCATTTCAAATAACCAACCACTCAGAGGAAACGAACTCTACTGCCGACGCCAGGAACAAAGTATGCCACCCAAAGGATGCCGTCCGGAAAGTATAAGGTATTCGTAGATCAGAAAAACCTTTCTATCGGTCTTGCGCGAACCCAGGCCAAGCGACCCGCAATTACTCAATCCCGTACCACCACACGCCCTGCCCCCTTTCGAAGAACAGAAAAAAGCCGGATTGCAAGCAGAAACAGGCCGGATCTAAGAGAAACCACCGAACTTAACCGTTCGCTAACACATTCCTAAAGCAACTTACCGACATTCACGATTTCTTAACACAAGCATAACACTCGCTTCACCGAAATGCGAGTATTGATTCATACAGTATTGCGTCAGAGAGGTCGAACGCAGCCTGTACCATTGATTCTCATCCAAGGTGGATGGTGGGTACGCACTGCGAGTTGTTCTACGGCGGGTGCTTCGCCACCGGGACACGATCGCCTTGCGTAACACAGATATTTCAAAAATATCCAATAGGAATACAGGAGTAAGGGGAATGTCGAGAAATCAATTTAAGCGAAGTGGTTTTACTTTGGTAGAGCTACTCGTCGTCATCGCCATCATCGGTATCTTGGTCGGCTTGCTTTTACCTGCCGTCCAAGCGGCTCGCGAAGCAGCACGCAGAATGTCATGCAGCAGCAACGCACGCCAACTCGGGCTTGCACTGATGAACTACGAGAGCGCCTACAAGCGATTGCCACCGAGCCGAATCGCGATCAATGCACCTGTCTTCCAAGTCTCCTGGCCGGCGATGATTCTTCCGATGATCGAACAAGGTCCAAGCTTCTCCAGCTACAACTTCAATCGCCCTTGGTACGAACCGATCAATGACGTTGTTACCACCACCCAGATCCCTGTGATGATTTGCCCTTCGAGCCCGTCCCCTCGAGAACTCCCCCCCCAAAACCTCTATACCGCTATTTCGAACAACGTTCGGACCGATCGTCCAATTTGGGGTTATTCGGATTACGGTTCCATCAATGCAGTGCGTAACGCGGCTTTTGTTGCTGCTGGATTGCCAAGTATCGGAACTCGCGAAGTATTTGCAGCCATGGGTCGCGGTCCCGAAGGCGTGAAGCTTGCGATGATTCGCGACGGCCTTTCGAACACCTTCTGCTTGGGTGAAGGTGCTGGTCGCCCATCGATGTATGTCAGTGGTAAAAAGACCGTCAACCCTCGTACCGGCAACATCGCCTTTGGCACCCCTGTGGTGGCTGACGGTTGGGGATGGGCTGATATCAACGGTGGATTCAGCGTCGACGGTGCGAATGCCTTGGGCCTCCAAAACTCGACATCAAGCTCCGGTGCTACAACGGTCGTCGGATCGTGCTTCCTGAACTGCACCAACGATTCGGAGTTCTATGCTTTCCACGGTAGCGGTGCCCACTTTGTCGCTTGCGACGGATCGGTTCAATTCATCCCTCAAAGTGTCTCCGGTCAAGTCTTCGTAGCATTGTGCACTCGCGAACAAGGCGACATTGCTGCGATGCCTGACTAGTCAATGGCGTGTGACACTTGGCACGTCCCCAACGCGATCTCACAGAGCCCGCATGGCACCCTTCATGCGGGCTCTTTTTCATGACAAACAACTGGCATTTAACTCTGTTGGTAGGTCTCACCCATCTCGATCGTAATCACACACCTATTCGCATCATGACGCAAATCTATCGTATCGCTTCCCTCGCATTTTCCCTGCCGCTAATCAGTTCAGCATGGTTTGGTATAGGCCAATATTGCCAAGCACAAGACACATCCTCCTCTCTTACTTCATCCGTTGAACTGCTTGCTGTCACTCGTATATCGGGTGAGTCCTCGGACAAAAGCGGCTTGGATGGTATGCTCGAGACAAATACACCCATAAACGCATTCGGTGGATTATCGGCGATCGATTACTCGGGAACCGCAAATCGGTACTATGCGTTGAGCGATCGCGGAGCGGGTGACGGTGCAGCAAGCTTCCCGTGCAGATTTCACTCCATCGATCTCGCATACGATCCAGCTAGCAAGAAACTTGAGTATAACTTAGTGGGCACCTCGATGCTCCGCGACTCCCAATCCCGTTCGCTCACGGGAAGCCTCCTTCAACTCAAAGGCTGGAAAGACCCAAGTCGTTGTCCTAGCTATGACCCCGAAGGGATCCGAGTGATACCGTCGGCCAATGGTACCCCCTCGGTCATGATCAGCGACGAATACGGCCCCTACATCGATATCTTCTCACTCGATGGCCAGATGCTCAAATCGATTCCCATCCCTAGCACGTTTACTTTGAGCGAACGCAAAGACCCACCCTTTCAGGTCGGTACATTCACCAACCGGGGACTTGAGGGTATTGCGGTTACTCCAACAAGCAAGACCATCGTCGGGGCGATGCAAGGGCCCTTAGTACAGGATGGTCGGATTGAGAACAACAAATGCTTCGGCATTTGGACGCGCTGGTTGGTAATCGATCCAACAACATCTACAACCAAACAGTTGGCCTACCCACTTGTAGATGAATCCACTGGAGTCAGCGAAGTTCTTAGCATCGACGAATCGAAATTCCTCGTCCTCGAACGCGACAGCCTAATGGGTGAACAAGCCAAAATCAAACGTATCTATCTTGCGGATACTTCAAAGGCAACTGATATATCCAATATAGAGTCGCTGAAATCAGGGCTACCTGATGGCAACGTTGGAATCGAGAAGTCACTGCTGATCGATTTGCTCGATCCACGATTCGGATTCAATGGCCCGAATGCTCCTGAGAAACCCGAAGGTATCGCTTGGGGCCCGCCCCTCCCAGGCGGTAGAAAACTGCTCATCGTCTGTTTTGATAACGACTTCCAGCCTACCAACATGACTATTTTCGCAGCCTTTGCCGTGAAACTATAGAAAACGCCGTTCTCGCGCGGTTAATCGCAATCCTATTGGCCACTATTTCCCCTCTAAAGTAGCCAAGACCTTCAATGGACTGCGTTCAAACTAACGAAAGTCTCTTGAACGTATCTGAAGTGGCCCAAGAGTATCGGTCAGGTCCTCAAGCCGACCGACGACGACGTGGATTACTCCCTTGCGATTTTCCAGCGTGCCGTGTACGAGCCAAGCATTGGATTGTTTGCAAATCAAATAGTTATCCTCCCAAGTTCGAGGATGAACCACGAGATTGATGCTCCCGGTTTCATCCTCCATGGTCACAAACGTGATCCCCTTGGCTGTGCCCGGACGTTGTCTGAGCACAATCAAACCAGCGACGCGAACAAACTGCCCATGCTTCAGTTCGGGTAACTCTTCCGCAGTCCGCACTCGCAAAGCTTTCAGCCGCTCGCGATAAAACTGAATCGGATGACCTTGTAAAGACAAACCCAATGTCGCATAGTCTGTCGCAACTTCTTCCATCTGATTCATCGGCTGCAGCGATTCAGGTATCGGTTCATCGATGTCCGCCCCGGCAGCTTCAAGCAGTGGTAACGAAGTATGCGTCTTGTCTCGGCCTAAAGCTTGCCAGTATGCGGCTCGACGATTGCCGGATAGACTTGCCAACGCCCCACTATCGGCCAACAGTGTTAGCGTGGACTGAGCAAAACGGCAACGACGCACAAGCTCGCTCTGGTCAACATAATTCCCCGACTGCAATCGCTCGCGCACCAATTGCGCCCCTTCGGCTTCCTGCAACCCTCGAATCATGTGCAACCCGAGCCTTACTCGATAAGATCGCGACGGAGTTCCACCTGAAGTTGAATCCGTCGAAGAAACATCCTCTAAAGTCGACTCCCAATGACTTGCATTGACGTCGACGGCTCCGATGGCAACACCATGCTTTTGCGCATCGGAAATCAGTTGCGAGGGGGTATAAAAACCCAATGGTTGGCTATTGAGCATCGCGCAGCAGAATACTTGGGGATAGTGATGCTTAAGCCAACAGCTTGCATAAACAAGCAGCGCAAAACTTGCAGCGTGCGACTCAGGGAATCCATACTCGCCGAATCCGCGAATTTGTCGGAAGACGGTTTGCGCAAACTCCTCCGTTAATCCTTTACTGAGCATCCCGTCAACTAACTTGCGATGAAATTGATCGATCACGCCAGGGCGTCTCCAAGCAGCCATCGCGCGACGCAATTGGTCGGCTTCTCCCGGCGTGAATCCCGCCGCTGCAACCGCAAGCCGCATCGCTTGCTCCTGGAAAATCGGTACCCCCATCGTCTTGCGCAACACTTGCGCGATCTCCTCCGTGGGATAAGCCGGCTGTATCCCACTGCTGCGGGCCGCCAAATAGGGATGGACCATGTTTCCTTGAATAGGCCCAGGGCGGACGATCGCAACTTCGATCACCAAATCATAAAAGCATCTTGGACGCAAGCGAGGCAACATACTCATCTGTGCCCTGCTCTCGATCTGAAACACACCCACCGTATCAGCCCGACAGATCATATCGTAAACGTCGCTATCCCCAGCCGGGATGCTCGCAAGACTCAACGGGCGATCAAAGTGTTTCTCGATCAACTCCATCGAGCGATGAATGGCAGATAACATCCCGAGGGCCAAGCAGTCCACCTTGAGAATCCCTAACTCATCCAGATCATCCTTGTCCCATTGAATGATCGTACGTCCTTCCATCGAAGCATTTTCGATCGGGCATAATTCCCATAGCGAACCGCTGGTCATCACCATCCCACCCGTATGCTGCGAGAGATGTCGCGGAAAACCTAAAATCGATTCGACCAAATACAAGAATCTCTTCGCTGTCTGCGATGTTGGATCCATTCCGATTTGCTCTAAACGCACGGGCAAGTTCTCGATCCCAGCTCGCCCATCGACAATCTTTGAAAGACTATCGATGTGGTCGTTCGACCATCCAAGTGCTTTTGCGCACTCTCTGACCGCAGAACGGATTCGGTAAGTTGTCACCGCTGCGGTCATACCCGCTCTTTGCCGCCCATACTTGGAATAGACATACTGAATCACTTCCTCTCTGCGTTGATGTTCGAAATCCACGTCGATATCAGGAGCTTCGTTCCGCTCGCGACTGATGAATCGCTCGAAGAGTAAGTCGTAGCAACTCGGGTCGACGCTTGTTACCCCCAAGCAATAACAAACCGCCGAATTCGCCGCCGAACCTCGTCCTTGACACAAGATGTTTTTCGACCTTGCAAATCGGACGATATCCCAAACGGTCAGAAAGTATGCTTCGTACTTCAGATCCTCGATCAAACGCATTTCGTGGCGCAGCATCTCCACGACCTTCATCGGAACTCCGCCGGGATACCGCGACTTGGCTCCTTCCCATGTCAACTTTTTCAGGTACTCCATCGAGGTCATTCCCTCCGGAGCCCATTCCGTAGGATATTCGTATCGCAAACTATCAAGCTTGAAATCGAGCTGCGAGGCAATCCGCTCAGTCCAGCGAATCGCTTCCGGCGCACTTCGATACAACCTTTGTATCTGTTCGAGACTCCGCAGCGCAAACTGGGAATTCGAGGGACGAAAAGTTGCAACGTCATCGATGGTACCACCCGTCGAGATTGCTTGGAGACAATCATGCAACACCATTCGGTGAGGATGGTGATACAACACGCCACCTGCCGCAACTAAAGGTACTCCCGAACCCTCGGCCCAGAGACCTAATTGCTCCAACCTCTGAGCGTCATGCGGCCCAAGATGCAGATGGCCCAAAAGATATCCTCGATCGGCAAACAGGTCGCGAAAAGCACCTAGCCAGCCGAGCCAACACTTCGAATCGTAAGGTTCAAAATGATGCCCAACCGAACACCATGGTGAAAGCGGAATTGGTTTGATCTCAAATCGATCCTGATCCCGAGTTCCTCCAACATCCCACCCGGATTCACTTCGCTTCCCGCTTGCCGATTCTTCGCTGCTGCCCCCCTTACCAAAATCGGACTCATCGCTCTGTGTATCACCGTTTGCCCATCCCAACACCGCCGATGGTCGTCCTGCGGGTAAAGCCGGGATCAAGCCCGCAAGCGAATGCTTCGAATGCTCGGCAATGTCATGCCAAGAAATCGCTGAATGCCCTTTAGCTGCGCGTAGTCTCCCGATGCTCAAGAGTTTACACAAGTCAGCATAGCCCCGACGATCCTTGGGCCATAACACCACGGGGGGCCCATCGATTGGATTGATCTCGCAACCGACGTAAAAAGCAATTTCCTGGTCTTTAGCAGCCGTGTGTGCCCGTACGATACCAGCTAAAGTATCTCTATCCGTGATTGCGACTCCGCCGTAACCGTACTGTTTTGCACTTGCAATCAATTCATGAGCATGCGATGCCCCTTCGAGGAAGGAGAAATTCGACTTACAATGGAGTTCTACGTAACGGATCGTGCTATCGCTCATACAATGAACAGTTTAAAGCATTCCAGGTTTAAAGTATCCACCGATTAAAGCATTCCCCTCTCTACCGCTTGCATCCCACGGTAAAGGCCTTTCCATGATCAATCCCTTCCGACAGACACTTCAGACGCTTCTTCGTCACCCCCCTCAATCGCTTGTGCCAGAATTCCATAGCACCCGAAATGTTGCGCTCCGCGTAACCAAAACGATAACCGCGAAGCGACCTCTAGGGCTCTTGGTTTTCGGACTCCTTGTACCGATCCACGTGCAAGCAGCCGGGCAATCCCCAGATCCAAAGAATCTACCCGAGCCCACGAATCTACCGGACGATTTTTCCCATTCAGTTGCTCCAATTCTTAAGAAACATTGCGTAGCTTGCCATGCGGCGGATCAACAGAAAGGTGGATTCTCTCTAAACACTCGCGAAACTCTGCTGCGAGGATCGGAATCTCTGAATGTTGACGCTATCGGACCAAAAGACGATTCGACATCGAAAAACGTTGCGGTATCCCAAGCCGTAGGTGCATTACTCTTGGAAAGGATTTCCTCGGAGGATCTCGACGTCCGCATGCCACCCGAAGGCCAAGGCCTCAGCGCAGAGGAAAAACAGGCCATCTCCAAATGGGTAGCTGAAGGCCTTCCTTGGGAATCCGGCTTTTCATTCGGCAAGCAGATTTACGATCCACCCTTGCGCCCTCGAACTCCGGATATCCCTAACCCAATTTCTCCCGACCGAGCACACGTAGTTGATCGTATCCTCGATGCACAGCGAACAGCTTCAGGACTCCCGATCACAGAAATTGTCGACGACCATACTTTCGTCCGCCGAGCTTTTCTCGATCTGATCGGGTTGCTACCAACCTCCGTGGAAACCGAGAACTTTCTAACGAGCAAAGAAGTCGACAAACGGGAAAAGTTGATTGCCGATCTTTTGTCTCGCGACATCGAACTAACCGAACATTGGCTAACCTTCTGGAACGATCTTCTTCGCAATGACTACTCAGGAACAGGCTTCATCACCGGTGGTAGAACCCAAATCACCAAGTGGCTCTACGATGCATTGGTTACCAACAAGCCCTACGATCAGATGGTTCGAGAATTGATCGCACCACCTTCGGCCGAGAGCGCGGGATTTGCCAACGGAATCAAATGGAGAGGTGAAGTCAGCGCAGGGCAAACCGTCGAGATACAATTTGCGCAAAGCATTGGCCAAGCCTTTCTTGGGATCAATTTGAAATGCGCGTCTTGCCACGATAGCTTCATCGATCGCTGGACCCTCAAAGATGCTTATGGAATCGCCGCTGTCTACGCAAATACACCACTTACGATACACCGCTGCGACAAATCAATTGGCCAACAAGCTCAAGCGGCTTGGATCTACCCCGAACTCGGTCAAATCAATCCAGCCGCCCCCCAACCCGAGCGATTGCAACAACTTGCCAAGCTCATGACAGATGAGCAAAACGGTCGATTCGCTCGAACCATCGTCAATCGCATATGGCACCGCCTGATGGGGCACGGCATCGTCCATCCTACCGATGCGATGGAGACTCAGCCTTGGAATGAAGACCTCCTTGATGCACTCGCAAATGAATTTGTCGAGAACAAATACGATCTGAGGAAACTTATCGGTTCAATCGCTACTTCAAAAGCGTACCAAGGCCAATCCGAACGCATGGTGGATCGAAAAGATGGGGCGGACTACACCTATGAAGGGCCACGCCCTAGACGCCTTTCCGCTGAACAATTCGTCGATGCGGTATGGCAAATGACAGGTGCAGCACCCACGAAATTCGATGCCCAAGTTCTCCGTTCCGCCCCGCTAACGCCGAACGGAAAAAACAGTCCTGCAAATACCTTTGCGAAATTCGATCGCTCAAAGGCTGCCACTTGGATTTGGAGTCCTAGCGCACAGAACCCAGGGGGCCCGGATGCAAACGAAACCGTGGTGTTTCGCAAAACCTTCGAACTCAAAGCCCCTATAAACAGAAGCGTCAAGAAATCGGCCGGCGCGATCACTTGTGACAACAGCTACAAACTCTGGATCAACGGAAATCTTGTTGTCCAAGACCCCAACTGGGAAAGCGTTGAGTCGTTTCAAGCAACAGAACTGCTTCGCCGCGGTGAGAATGAGATACTCATCGAAGCGAAGAACGGCGGTAATGGTCCTAACCCCGCTGCACTCTTCTTCGAACTTCTGATCGAAAACATTGACGCCGATGGCATCGACCAAGACGATCCATCGAACGAGAAGCTAGATATGCGGATAGTATCTTCAACAGACTGGCAATGCTTCGTAGGAAGCTTGCCAGCACCCGATCAACTCGACAGGTCTGCCTCTCCTTGGATAGCACCAGTCCAAGCCGCAGGGCCATGGGAAGCAAGACTGCGAGATGAAATCACTCGGCTTCTGAGCGAAGCGATCCAAGGCGAAGTAAAAATGGTACGGGCGTCCCTAGTCAAGGCAGACTTTTTAATGCGGAGCCTTGGTCGCCCAAACCGAGATCAAATCGTCACTCTTCGCCCTACGGAACTTACAACCCTCGAAGCCATGGACTTATCCAATGGGCAGACACTCGCTCAATGGCTGCGGTTCGGCGCACAAAGGATAATTCGCGAAATCGAATCCAAAGACAGCCTGGAAAAAAGCGACGAATCGAGATCGCGAGTAACGCCACAAGACTCCAATCCAACGGTTTCAAACGCAAAAGCCTTGGAGAGTCCCAAAAGAGAACGATGGCGTACAACTTGGATCGAACCGATGTTTCTGCAAGCCCTCGCACGCCGACCTAACCAATCCGAACTTGATGCGATCTACGAATCAATCGGCGATAGCTTGGAAACCGAAGACGTCGAAGATTTGCTTTGGAGTCTGATCATGCTCCCTGAGTTTCAGTACATCCGCTAAAGCAAAAATCGATTCACTTCCGTAGCTTTTTCAAATTCCCTAGTTGATTTTCCAGAATCGCAAGGGATACAATGCGTGCGGTGCTACGAAACGCATCGTAGCTTGCGTATCCGTGCGGTCGGTTTCCGATTCTAGGCAACCTGGAAACAATGACTGCCTGGCTCGTTTCGAAAGGAGGTGATTAGTGAATTCTTGTTCTACTAGCCAAAGGGGTGGGGCGTCTTAAGCATGCCGGCGGGCTGCGTTTGACAAGCAGCCCCAACCCCAGCTTGTGAATGAAATGAAACCATTTCACCACTACAAGCTAAATTGACGGTAACAGCCCGTGCCTTTGCGTTTCGCAGAGGCACGGGTTTTTTTATTGAAGCTCGTAGAGCTCTGGGTCGATGTTGGGTGCCTCAAGCAAGCGTCGCCATTTCTTCCCACCGCCGCCGCGGTTACCAAGTTCGCTTGCAGCGAACGGATCATCCTGTGCATCGATCTCGCTTCCGATCTGCTCATCGATCGCATCGGGATCCTCGCCGGCTTCCATACGTTTCATCGCCTCAAGCATCGCACCGGTCGGCTCGCTGCCGGATATCTCAAACATCCGTTTCATCAACTGCGCCATCTGCCGAGGATCATCCTCACCGGAATCTTGCATACTCGGTGCGAATTCGCTCATCAACTGTTCTAATTTCGCTTCATCGACGTTCGAGAATGGGTCGGCAGCATCCCCGATGAGCCCTTTTTCGATAAGCCCTTTGGAAATCGCAAAACGCGATACCTTCTTCTCGAGCTTGCTTTTCCCGCACTTCGGACAAGTCACATCGAGAGGAACCTGCATCTTGCGAGAAAGAAAACTAAAAATCGTATGGCAAGGTGAACAATAAAACTCGTATATTGGCATCGTCAACAGCCCGTCGAAGCGTTCTTGACCAAGAAGAGGGAAAGACTATGATTTTTCAATGTTCTACCTTGTCTTTCCTGCAAGAGCGAGACGTACTTAATCTTTATAAATTCGGTACCTTTACAAATTCGGTTCGCCCATGGCGAGTGATCTAGCAAGGCGAGTGATCTAGCAAATGGATATCCAGATCCCGATCGGTTCCCAAGGTGCTGATCCGCCCCTACTGCCAACCCCGGATTTCCTCGCAGAACTTAAGTCCATTAGCATCGGTTTCGAAGAGGCTCAACCGGAAGACATTCTTAGTTGGGCTTATCAACGCTTTGAATCCCGATTCACTATGGCTACCGCCTTCGGGCCCGAAGGAATGGTGATCCTGGAGATGCTCTCCAGAGTGGCTCCCAAAGCGCACGTTTTCAATCTCGACACCGGATATCAATTCCAAGAAACACTTACGCTCAGAGATCGTGTCGCCGAACTCTATGGGATCGAAGTCGAATTGATGCGTCCTGAAATAACCGTCGAAGCTTACGAAGCAGCGAATGGTGGCCCCGTCTACAAATCCGACCCAAATCGATGCTGCGGGGAACGCAAAATCGCTGTCTTGCGCCGCGCAGCCCTCGGAAAGTATGCTTGGGCAAGCGCGATCCGACGCGATCAAAGTCCCGATCGAGCTCAAGCTCCGATCGTTGGCTGGGATAATAAATTCCACTTGGTCAAAGTATCTCCTTTGGCAAATTGGACGAAAAAGAAAGTCTGGGATCGGATTTCTGCTCAGAAAATCCCATATAACCCTCTTCACGACCAAGGCTATACCAGCATTGGATGCTGGCCATGTACTAGACCTGTGAGCTTTGGCGAAGACGAGCGCGCGGGCCGCTGGAGCGGCACGGAAAAAAAGGAATGCGGGCTTCACACTCAAGACTAATTGCCGCGGAGCGTTGCAGAAAACCGAGTGATACAGAAAATCGCAATTTCTGTTACAATCCCTCGTGTGCTTTTCCCTGACCCGGTCGTCATCGGGTCATTTCTCCTTCCAAGAAAGTGATCGGCAAATGCCAGTAGTATTAAAAACATCCCAAGGTGATATCACCCTCGAACTCGACGCAACGGCAGCCCCAATCACCGTAGCGAACTTCATCGATTACGCCAAATCGGGCCATTACGACGGAACCATCTTCCACCGCGTGATCCCTGGCTTCATGATTCAAGGTGGTGGATTCTCGTCCGATATGGCGCAGAAGAAAACGAAAGCTCCGATCAAAAACGAATCGACCAACGGACTTGGTAATCTCAAGTATACGATTGCAATGGCAAGAACTGCCGTTCCCGATAGCGCAACGAGCCAATTCTTTATCAACGCATCCGATAACGGATTTCTCGATAAAGCCCAGTCTCAAGATCGTGTTGGGTACTGCGTTTTCGGGAAAGTCACCAAGGGCTCCGAAGTCGTCGACGCGATTGAGAAAGTTTCGACCACTCGCCGATCAGGCCATTCGGACGTACCCGTCGATCCGATCGTTATCGAATCGGTAGAAGTTACCGAGTAAGCAGCGCTTTGAAATCGCAACCGCGAACTGAGCGATCAGCTACCAAGCCGATAAACTGAAAGGCCACCGGATGCTGCAAACAACCGGTGGCCTTTTTTCGTATTCTTGCTTTGCACCGCATGGTGGCGGAGTCCGCCCTGCGATCAACGGCCCTGGTCCAACGATACTGTGCTACTGCACTGTACTAATTGCATGTGCTAATTGCGTTACGCTGTTTTTCGAGCGAGGAGCCCCTTGCCAAGTGCAGGAACCAATACCATCGCGAATGCGGTGAAGCCCATCGTGAACACTAAGTCGCTTTGCAATGTCGCTCGCCAAAACGGAAGACCGGCGAAGTAGCAATCGAGCAACCCAGAGAGAGACTGTGGATACTGCATGCGAGGATCGAGCCACGCACCGAAGTTACTGATCAAAAAGAAACATGCAGAGCCCACAATGGTGGCTACTGGGAGTGCCAGAAGCACTCGTCCACGCGACTGAGCAGAGAGCTTGGCGAATGCCATTCCTACCAAACTCATCGAGGCGAAACCGACATAATTTAGAAGCATCGCAAGCGGGTTGTAAAAACCCATCCCAGCGATACCCGAGAAGTGACCGATGCAATCCGCAACGAACAGAACCGCGAGGGGCATCCACCATCGGGCCGATCGCGTTGCAAAAATTCCGCAAAACATTGCAAACGCTCCGAATGCCGAGAAATTCTCCGGCAATGGAGCGAATCTTAAAGCGAGTGTCAAAAGTGCCAGCATCGCACAAACGACCATGACCTGATTGCGATCCCAGCCAAAAACCAATCGCGACTCAGATTCCGACTGCGAACGAAACTGCATAATCAAGTCACCTTTCAAAAACACACTTACACTCTTAAATCGGCTCGCCAGGAAGCTTACAATTCGCCGGAGTTGCTCCAATTGCCCAAGGGCAACCCAAGTTTGCTCAAGAGCAACCTGAGTAGTTCGAGCAGAGCGGCGCGAGTACACCTGAAGATTCTACTAAATCAGGCAAGTTGTTCGCGGATTGATTCCCACCCGCGTACTACCTTCCAGTGCCTAAGCTTATGGGAAAACCTTCATCTTGCAAGCTCTCGAATGGTGCCCCAATAAAAATCTCTCCCAAGCAATTTCCCTCTATTTTCCTTGATCCAGCCCATTTACGCGGATGCTTTGTGCGAGAATCCTGGCCAAGCATTTACTTCTCAAGCATTTGTCGACCTTCGATAAAACCGTTACTATACCGTTTTCCGGGGCTGTCTCTTACGCGAAGGTTGTTGAAAGGAAGTCATGACCAAACACATTTTCGTTACCGGTGGGGTGGTCAGTTCGATCGGCAAAGGCCTTACCAGCGCGTCGATAGGGATGCTTCTCGAAGCCCGTGGACTTCGGGTTCGGATGCAAAAGCTGGACCCCTACATCAACGTCGACCCGGGAACAATGAGTCCCTATCAACACGGCGAAGTGTACGTGTTGGATGACGGCAGCGAGACCGATTTGGATTTAGGGCATTACGAGCGATTCACCAGCGGCCAGCTCACCCGCGACTCGAATTACACCACTGGACAGATCTACCTACGCGTTATTGAGAAGGAACGTCGTGGACAATTCCTTGGGAAGACCGTTCAAGTCATCCCGCACGTGACGAACGAAATCAAAGAAGCAGTACTTCGACTCGCTGACGCAAACACCGATATCGTTATCACGGAAATTGGTGGTACGGTTGGAGACATCGAAAGCCTTCCGTTTCTCGAAGCCATCCGACAGTTTCCTCAAGATGTTGGTCGTGAGAACTGCTTGTTCATCCACTTGACCCTTGTTCCGTACCTGAAGGCAGCTGCGGAAATCAAAACGAAACCAACGCAGCATTCCGTTGGTCAACTTCGCCAAATCGGTATCCAGCCGGACATGTTGATCTGCCGGTGCGAACAAAGTATCTCCCGCGAAGAACGTGAGAAAATCGCTCTGTTCTGCAATGTCGACATACAAGCCGTCATCGAAGAAAAAGATAAGGACTTCTCGATTTACGAAGTGCCGCTTTCTTTGAAAGACCACCGCCTCGATGAATTCATCATCAAGCGATTCGGGCTCAGTGCCCAGCCGCTGCGACTCGATGCGTGGGATCAACTGATGTATTCGTTGAGGAACCCCAAGCACGAAGTCAGCATCGCTGTCGTCGGCAAGTACGCCGAACACAAAGACGCTTACAAGTCGATTTACGAATCGATCGATCATGCCGGGATCACGCATCAAGCCAACATCAGAATCGCTCGAATCCAAAGTGGAGATATCGAAGAAGAAGGCCCTGAAAGGCTTCTCTCCGGGTACGATGGCATTCTCATCCCGGGTGGCTTCGGCGAACGCGGAGTCGAAGGGAAAGTCCAAGCCATACGATACGCTCGCGAGAGAAACATCCCCTTCTTTGGAATCTGTCTTGGAATGCAGTGTGCAGCGATCGAGTTTGGTCGAAGCGTCGTCGGACTCCAAAAAGCACACTCGACCGAATTCGATAAAGACACCCCACACCCCGTGATCTGCTTGCTCGACGATCAACGCAATGTCACTCAACTAGGTGGCACCATGCGGCTCGGTGCTCAGCCCTGCCGGTTGGTACCTGACTCCACCGCCCAAAAAGCCTACCAAACCACCGAACTGATCTCCGAACGCCACCGACATCGCTATGAATTCAACAATGTGTATCGAAGTCAGTACGAAGCACATGGCATGCGATTCTCTGGGCTGAGTCCAGACGGAGGACTCGTCGAAATCCTTGAACTACCATCCCACCCGTTCTTCCTCGCGGTGCAGTTCCATCCTGAGTTCAAGAGTAAACCGACCAAATCCCACCCCCTCTTCAGCCGGTTTGTCGAAGCAGCCATTGAACGCAGAGCCGGAAGAAAACCCAAGTCTTCCTCCGATACCGCACTTTCGGAAAACTCCCTTGCGGAATCAAATGTTGCGAACAACGCCGGCAGTAATCCATCAGGGACCAGCGGCACTCAACACGACTCCCTGAATTCCGATTCCGTTACGTCCTAGGATCGCTCGATGAAAATCGACCTTCAAGGTAAGAAAGCTTTCGTCACAGGAAGCACCCAAGGGGTCGGGGCGGCAATCGCCATCGCCCTCGCACAGGCAGGAGCAACTCTCATCCTCAACGGACTGCGCGAGGATGCAGCAAGCGAAGCGACCTTGAAGCGATGCCGCGAGTTGAGCCCCGAATCAACCCTGATGTGCTTCGACCTCTCAGCGGGCATCTCAGAAATTCAATCGCAACTCTTCAAACCCTTGATCGACTCCCATCCCGACACATCGATCTTTGTCTCGAACGCCGGCATTTACATCGACCCACCTTTTCTTCAAGGGGACGAAGCGAACTTTGACCGCACCATGCACATCAATGTGAAAGTCGGCTACTTCTTGACCCAATGGTTCGCAAAGCACTGGGTTGAGCATAATCAACGCGGCAGAGTTTTATTCACCGGGTCCATCAATGGACTGTTGGCCGAATCCGACCATACCGCATACGATACGTCCAAAGGGGCCGTCAGTGCCATGGTTCGCTCCCTATGCGTCGCACTAGCCCCTCACGATATTCGAGTCAACGCCATAGCCCCAGGCTTGGTCCGTACACCACTTACCAATCAAGTCCTTTCAAACGATCCGACGGCTTTGGATTGGATGCGACTCCATACTCCTAACGGCCAAGTCCCTGAAGCGAGCGTATGCGGTCCGATGGCAGCTTTCCTCGTCTCGGACCTAGCCTCACACATGCATGGCCAAACCGTCTATATCGATGGTGGCATGAACGCTTGGCAACAACCCGATCTCCCACCCGAATATCGACGATGGCACCAAGCCAACGAGAAAGAGCCTCAACACGGCACGTCTTGAACCCCGAAATCCAACCTCATGAAACCACGCATTCTTGTCGTTGAAGACGAAACTCACCTCGCCCAAGGTCTCAAATATAACCTTGAAGCCGAAGGCTATCGCGTATCACTTGTCGACAACGGAGCTGTTGCGAGCAAGTTGCTGGAATCCGATCCGCACTCTTTCGACCTGATTATTCTTGACCTGATGCTTCCTGGCATGAGCGGGTACGCCATCTGCAACCGATTGCGTGAACTCAACCTCAACGTTCCAGTTCTGATCCTCTCGGCCCGAAGCCTATCAGAAGACCGAGCCCGTGGATTTGATGTCGGTGCGAATCAATACCTTACCAAACCATTCGATTTGGACGAACTGCTCGCTCGGATACGAAACCTTTTGCGATTGCATCCACGCCAAGAATCCGAACAACCAAGCAAACCGTTCTCCAGCAAAGTAAACGAAGTCCACTTCGGTCGCGCGCACATCAACTTCGAAACCTACGAAGTCCTAGTAGGGGATAACGAAGTGAAACTCACCCACAAAGAACTGCAACTCTTACGGTACTTTGTTGAAAACGAAGGACGAGTGATCAGCCGGCAAGAACTCCTTGCAGAAGTCTGGGATCTTTCCGGTGAAATGCAAACCAGAAGCGTCGATCAATTCATGCTCAGACTTAGGAAAACTTTTGAAGCCGATCCGGCACATCCCAAATACTTCCTGACCATCCGAGATGCAGGCTACCGATTCGTCGGAGACCCTAAAGACGAGCAACCAGACGGAGCAATTGCATCATGAAAAGGCCTGACCATCGCATCACTAGAAATTGGCTGCAAACCGCTTTCTCCTGGGCCGGTACAGCACTGCCAATGTGCTACGGCCGTATCCTCTTGGCGGTTGCTTATTCCATCCTTATCGAAGCGATCTACTCCCTCGGCAAAATCGGGGCAGATAACAACCGCCCAGTCCTTGATCAAGAACTCGACTCCTTCGGACACGTCGTCCTCGGTTCTCTCATCGGCTTCCTACTCGTCTTCCGCATGAATGCGTCGAATGCTCGCTACTGGGAAGGCCGCTCCCATTGGGGAACCATCATCAACTCCAGCCGAAATATCAGCCGCGTTGGCTCACTGTATACCAAAGATGGCCAAACGCTTGCCGACCTCGTCGCCGGATTCGCTATCAGCTTGAAACTCTCCCTTCGGGGACTGCGAGACCTAGCCGAAGCCGCTCCATTTCTCCCCGAGTCCGTTGTTAAGACAGCAGAAAGATTCGGGAACCAACCTACCGCTATCGCGGCTGCAATCTCCGCATGGGTCCATCGCCAAACCCAGCAAGGCGAAATCCCACTGGAAATCACAAGGCATCTCGAAGCCCAAATCGCGGAACTGGTAAACGCACAAGGTGGCTGCGAGAAAATCCAAAAAACCCCTCTCCCTTTCGCTTACGTATCCCTCATCAAGCTGATGATTCTGGTCTATCTAGCAACCCTTCCCCTAGTGATCTGCGAGCGTTTTGGCTGGTGGTCCCCCATCCTCATGGCCGTCCTTTCCCTCGGAATGTTCGGAATCGAAGAGACCAGCGTGGAAATCGAAGACCCCTTCGGAACATCGGCGAATTGCCTCGATCTCGATGTCCTGACGATCACAGTCACCCGAGATGTCGGTCAACTCGCCCAATTCGCCGATTCCAATCCCCCCCTGCAGAACCCTTAGCTTCCTACAGCAGGATCATATTTTTTGATTTTCTTGTGGATTCCCTGCCGAAACATTTTCTATAATTCATGGTTGAATTACTTGTGAGCAATCACTGGATTACTCTCCGAACCTTTCGCAATCGTTTCGTTTGAATTGTTTGCTGTTTGGATCATTTGCTAGGAGGAGAGACCTGATGTCTGCTGACTGGTATTTCATGAAGAAGAGTTTCTTTGGAGGCTCGAAAACGGTTGGTCCAATCGCTGAATCTGATTTCGTCAAGAAAATTCAGAAAGGTGAGATTGCACCGGAAACTATGGTTTCGAGCACCTCAAAGACTCACGGTCATTGGTTGCATCTTCGAGAAATTCGAACTGCTGACCAATACTGGAGGAAGTCCCAATCGAGTTCCAATTCAGCAAAAGGGAAGGATGCAAGCTAGTCGTTTGCTCCCGCACACACCTCGTGCACCTGATGTTATGGAGTTCTGTTGGCCGATCGAAAGAGCGTGGGCAATACCACGCTTTTTTTATTTAACGAACTTTCCTACAATGCATCGGTAAGAATGCGGCATCGCATTCCACTTCCCATTGCAACTACTACGAACCTGCCCACCATGCCCACAACATTTCGCTCTTTCTCTGCATTGATGCTCAACTCCTCAATGATTCGCTTGGCAAAAAGAACAAGCCTTGGGTTGCTCACAGTCTGGCTCACCATTCCAACTCTTTGTGCTCAATCGAACAAACAAGGAAACGTACCACTGTCGAAATGGGAAGCGGCTGCTCGAAGCGGTTCGGATCGAGCGGACTTTCGAGATGCAAGTGGGCGGACCAGCGGTTCGGCGACTCGGTCCGGCGATCGAATCACCTTCCGAGACGCGAGCGGCAGGGTTAGCGGATCGGCAATCATGCGTGGCAATGATCTAACGTTTCGCGACGCAAGTGGCCGGACCATCGGCTCGTCTCGCACGAACGGAAATGCAAGTTCAAGCACACTTCGGGGTGCCTCGGGCACGTCCCTCGGCTCGACCCGTACTTCAAATGCCTCCTCGACGTTCCGAGATTCAAGCGGCCGCACGGTTGGCTCTAGCCAGCAGCAAGGCAACCGCTACCAGTTTCGAGATGCAAGTGGCCGTAGCAGTGGTTCGATGAGAGTCGACCGAGATTCGGCCAGGTCAACAAACAAATCCGCTTCGAGTACCTCAAGGTCTAGCTCGAGTTCCCGCTACAGCACAGGCTCCCGAAGCAGCACTGGCTCGAAAAAATAGCGTTTATTGCGTCTTGTGCGAGCCCTAAGAGCCCATAGATCTGCAAGACCACAGCGATTCGACGCCATGCGAGCCGCCCCAAGAAGGGGACTGTCGTGGGACAGTTGGGCGGTCATATGAAAAAACAGAAGGGAGATAGAGGGGATTTGAACCCCCGACCTTCGGAGCCACAATCCGACGCTCTAACCAGCTGAGCTACTACCTCCGTCGAGTTCCAAAAGTGTAGTGATATCGAGAACCTGCGTCAACCGGCTAGAAGCCTTTGTAAGGGATGAATTGCCAACGCGATTGAAAAAAAAATCGTACCGTATACGATTTGCATAGGGAGAACTGAAGTTTTCCCACCCGGAACCCCACCCGCAACGACTTTCTTGTTGCCCAACGTTCCTGGTCCCGCTTGATCCTAAGAACACTCTCTCGAAAGTGTAGAATCGGTATCCGATATGAAATGGTCGATGTTGATCGCCCCCGCGGCTCTTGTTTGTAGTGGTATGGTTGCCCAAGCCCAAGATTGGGCTGATGTAACGATCAAGTTTGTTTTGGATGGCGCTGCACCTGCCGGTGCTGCTGTGAACGCCGGCGCTGATGCGTTTTGCGCTAAACAGCAAATCCCAACGGAAAGACTTGTCGTAGATTCCGCTTCCAAGGGAATCGCAAACATGGTCTTCATGATCGACGCGAAACAAACCAAACTCGCAAAAGATCAAATTCACCCCTCGATGCGGGAAGTTCCAGAAACCAAGCCTGTCCTCGATAACGTCAACTGCCGATTCATCCCACACATCCTCCCGGTCCGCGCTGGACAAACTGTCGAAGTGAAAAACTCCGATAGCACCAGCCACAACGCAAAATTCGTCTTCTTCAATAACGACGAATGGAACCAAGTCGTCCCCACGGGCGGAAGCAAGACCTTGCAGATCAAGAAGTCCGAAAGTGGACCTTCTAAAGTCGAATGCAACATCCACCCCTGGATGACCGCTTACCACGTCGTAACCGACCACCCTTACGTAGCAGTCAGCAACGAAAAAGGTGAAATCAAAATCGACAAACTGCCAGCAGGAGTCGAACTGACATTCAAACTTTGGCACGAAGCTCAAAACAAGTTTGACGAAGTCACCGTTAACGGCAAGCCAGACAGCTGGAAGAAGGGGAACGTCAAATTCACCCTGAAACCAGGCGCAAATGACCTTGGAACAGTCGCTCTGAAGCCAGATAAGTTCAAGCCCTAATCCTTACCGGCTAGCATCGTTGTCCCAGCGACTTGGCATGTGAAATGAGCCCAGTATTTCTAGCCCAGTAATACTAGGTCAGTAATACTAGGCGAGTAAAACTGCACTACCACGCAATTCGCGCCGACAAGCTGAATTTCGATCTGGACGGACAGAGCCCTAATCAACGAAAATCAAAAGAGTGCGTTTGAGACTCCCTCAGACGCACTCTTTTTTTTATGCCAAAACACCGGTTTTTATCCCAAAATACCGGAGCTCCTTCCCACCTCTTTCACTCTGAGTAGTGCAACATGCAGTCAACCGATTCAGCCATCGAGCCAAAACGTATTGTGATTATCGGCGGTGTAGCCGCAGGTGCATCGGCCGCCACACGAGCCCGCCGGCTAGATCCAAAAGCTGAAATCCTTATTTTGGAAAAAGGCCCCGCTGTTTCGTTCGCAAACTGCGGACTCCCCTACCACCTCGGAGGTGAAATCGCGGACCGAAAGAAACTCATCGTCGCCACCCCAGAACTATTTTGGAATCGATTCCAAATCCAAGTTCAAACGCACCATGAAGTCACCCATATCGATCGCAAGACAAAACAGCTCACCGTACGCGATCTCTCCACCTCCGCTGCACCTACAAAAACCATCCCCTATGACAAACTAATCCTCGCCATGGGGGCTGAACCCTTTCTCCCCCCCTTCGCCAATCCTTTGCCAAGCAATGTGTTCCAACTTTGGACCCTCGCAGACATGGATGGCATCCTCGAAAAACTCAACAAAAGAGGCGTCAAAAAAGTCGTTGTCGTCGGGGCTGGATTTGTAGGGATCGAAGTCGTCGAACAACTCCATCACCTGGGTATCGCTGTCGAACTTGTTCAACTCTCCGAGACCGTTCTCAACCGACTCGATCGCATCTTCGGTACCATCGCCGGCAAAGTCATCACCGACCGCGGCATCCCTGTGCGAACTGGAGTATCGATCAAAAGCTTCAAACTTGCGAATCAGCTAGCCACCGGAGCGATTCTTTCCGATGGCTCCGAAATCGATGCAGACTTGTTCATCCTCGGTATCGGTGTCCGACCAAGAACCGCTCTGGCTGTCGATGCCGGGATCGAACTCGGAGCGGCCCGCGGAGTCGCCGTAAACGAATTTTTGCAGACCAACGATTCGGATATCTACGCCGCAGGCGACATGATCGAATACACCAATGAGATCTCCCAAACCAAAGGGCTCAATCCTCTCGCAGGTCCAGCCAATCGCGCTGGTCGAATCGCCGGTGAACATGCCGCAACTGGAAATGCTACCCCCATGGGCAATGTTCTGGGCACTTCGATCGTGCGAGTATTCGACACGACCGTTGCAATGACCGGCCTGAACGAACGTACCCTCGATCAACTAAACATTCCGTTCCGGACAGCTATCATCCAAGCTGCACATCATGCATCCTACTTCCCAGGTGCTACGAATATGCAGTTGAAAATTCTCTACAGCGAACCCGACGGGAAGCTGCTCGGCGCTCAAGCCATCGGCGGTGATGGCGTTGATAAGCGTATCGATGTCATCGCAACCGCAATGCACTTCGGTGGAACCGTCTACGATCTGGGTAAACTAGATCTTGCTTACGCTCCTCCCTACGGATCAGCAAAAGATCCGATCCACATGGCTGCCTTCACCGCAATCAATGACTTGCAATTCCATCCACGACTCCTCCCCCCAGATGCGGACCTATCTAGGATGCAAGTCGTCGACGTAAGGACTCCCAAGGAGCGCCAAGAACTCCCGCTTGAAAACACAATCTCAATCGCAATCGATGAACTACCTCTGCAAACATCGAAACTCGATCCATCGAAAACGACCGTTGTAGTTTGCCACAGCGGCAAACGCGCTCACGTCGGAGCCTGTCGGTTGAAAGCTCTCGGCTTTAGAGAGGTTTATAACCTCACGGGCGGTATGTCGATTCGCTCGGTCTGTAAATAAGACCAAGCGACATGTAGTTAGCCCCAAAAACCATAGCCAACGAGTTCGCTCGATTCTAATTGGTCCGTTCGTCACGGACCGGGGACCCCAAGCGTCTCCGTCCAGCGGTCCACCGCATTGCAAACTGCAACCGTGTAAATCAACTGAGCGGTCTGCCGGTCCGAAAAGTGCTTTCGAAGCAATCCAATGTCTTCATCGGTGATCTGCTGCGGGTGGCAAGTCAGCTTTCTTGCAAAAGCAATCGCTACCTTACTACCCTCTGCTTTCTCGGAACCTTGCTCAAGGACTTCATTGGTCCAGTCCTTCATCAGCTTCTCAGAGATCCCACGCTTGTTTGCAAGCTTGTAGGCCATAGCAAGCGACGCTGCAGCGCGATTATAGCGGGCTGTCGTCCACCAGAGCGAAAGCTTGATTT
>Ga0208225_1000004_pt1 | contig 68323 bp, 89 predicted proteins | sample LakMenEpi15Jun10_FD_150701 | JGI IMG/M metagenome (GOLD analysis project Ga0208225, IMG submission 150701) | Freshwater microbial communities from Lake Mendota, WI - 15JUN2010 deep hole epilimnion (SPAdes) | ecosystem: Environmental > Aquatic > Freshwater > Lake > Epilimnion/Euphotic zone ... | reverse complement strand
TAATTAATCCATGATGGGTTTTTGAGCAAGTTTTGCTCTAAGTTCTGTTGATGTCAATTTTCTCTGTGGGTAAAGAACGTCTTCCAAATCACCATCGTCTAAATCATTGATGCTAATACATAAAAGATTTGGCACATTTAAAAATTTCATATTCCTATACAAAAGCAACATTTCTTGGGGGTTTCTTGAAATTTCCGCGTTGATAAAAGTGGCAATTAGAATAGGCGTTTGCAATCGATGCTTGTTAAAAATACGGCCATTGACAAAAAAGGCATAGTGGGCAAGAAGTGTTGCTAATCTTTCTCGAACCCGAATAACGGCTCTAGATTTACGGCCCCTTTCGACTGCATATGTGTCTGAATCATAATGATGGCTTCGAGCAGCTAACTGATCGAAGTTACCCATTCCTGCTATGCACATATCTGTTTCAAGTCTACGGAGTTCCATCAGCAAATCATTATTTTCATTAGGCATAAACTCAGGAAAGTTTTGCGATTGGCTTTTCCATCCAAAAGATCTAAGGCTATCGTCAACTACGCTCAATAGTGAGGTTACAAAATCTCCACCAGAACTTGCACGATCAATATCCAAATCAATGCTTGACAAAAAGATTATTCGATGACGCAATTGATCGTTCTGAAAAATTGATTGTTTTAATTTTCGATAATCATCTGAATTGAGTTCATGCCAACGAGTGAAGTTTGATAAATCCAAAGAAATGGATTCGCCTCGAAAATTACAATTGCTTGCCTGTTGAACAAATTCATCACTGATTTCAAGCAATGGCAATAACTGTTGTTTTAAAAACTCTACGCCTTCTCTGATTGCCTTAGTCATGTTTTTACTCTATGAAGGATATGAGACACCAAGTATATCAGCAATTTGTTTCAATTTTTCATAGTTTCGGCAATCACGAACTGCATCCGCAATTCGCCAACGTTTTTCAACAACTTCAAATTTAGAAATTTCCTCTTGTGAAAAAGCTATTCCTTGCCCACCGTTTTTTGGAATTTTTTTGTTATAAAGAGTAATCCAACTTTTTTTAGTTTCGCCAACAATTTTGACTTCTTGCCAATGCTCACGCCAAATAGGCCCACCGGTGTACTTACCATTAGCATCTTTTTCGTACACACGCCTATTGATATCAAAAACCCAGCATTTAGGATAGTGTTTAGTTTGTTGTTCAGACATGGTTTTTGCTCATAGACAAACAATGAATCACATACACGACTACAAATTATACGATTGAATACGCATCAGTCTAGCTGTCTTGAATCGATTTTAGATTTGAATGCAAAATATTGTTTTGTATCAAGCCATAGCCAAAAAATTATGAATCCAGATGCGATTCCTAAATAAGGTAAAAAATGTATTAAAACATACGTAGGATCGCTCGTAATCCAAAAAAGTGTGCTTGCAATAATTCCAACTGGCAAAGAAAAAAAGCCAAAATAACAAACAACATATCCGGGCCAACAAATTTTTTTTCCGTAAGATAAAATTGATGCTATGGTTGCGATGAAATGCATCAAAAAAAAGGGGAAAGACAAATACAAAAATCCTACAAAATAAAAAAACATAACAACCATTCCTGTTATTTGAAAACGCCAGATTCGATAAGGATATTTGGGTGACCGAGCTTAAATGCTAAATTTAAAATAGCTTCTAGTCTTTCGTCTCCAGATGCTTCAATTTGCTTGTTTTCAACACAGGCTGAATAAGTGCAATGGCTTTCCCCCCAACCACCGCAAACTCTACAATCGAGTTTCCCATGTCTAGCTGACAAAAAACTTTCAATTTTATTTATCATCGCATATTTTTTTGGTTAAATTTGGAAATAACATTCTGAATGCCTTGATAAACCTTATCATATTCAGAATCACATTTTTTCATCAAGTCATAATAATACAAAAGAGATTTGGACTGTAGTTCGTTGATGAGATTCAAATCTTTATGATGCCGCACCCATTCTTCAAATGAAAAATCAGTTTCTCTCCAAGAGAATTCGCATGATATCGACGAGCAGATAATGTCTATGCTATTCATGTGCTTTGCATGAGCATCAGTAATCTCTTTTAAAATTACACGAGACAGAATGGATTGATGCCTAAAAATTATTTCTTCTGCTGAGTATTCATCGACCATTTCAAAAACTCTTGTAAAATGCAAATAGTGAAGCTTACAATTACAGTACGGTCTTGATCAAATCAGAACGCACATCCACAAGAGCAAAACCCAATAAATTTTGTCCTTGCCAATCAAAAGGGTTTTTCGTTTTTGGATCATCTGCCGAAAGCCCTATTCCCCAAATTTTGTCGTAAGGACTAGCCTCAACTAGTACTGCATTGCCCGTTGATATTAAAAATTCCTTTAATTCTTTGTGCTGGCCAAACTTAGCCAAATTGCCTTCTGTCACCAAACGACGTGCATTTTCTTTCCAAATTTGTTCATCAAAACCTTGCACTCTTCTTCCGAGTACTTTTGCTGTTTTTGGGTCTTTTGCCTGCAAAATTTCATCAAGAGACTTTTCATCTTTGAAGAGTCTTGCTTTTGAAGCCATCATCCAATGCTCCGCAGTGAGATATTTTATTTCACCGATGACAAACGGAGACTCATACCATTGACTCAAACATGATTTATTGACTTTGCCATTTTCTGAAGGAGTATGCCCCCAAAAAAAGATATAATCAAATTGCTCGCCTTGCAAAATTTTTTGTTGAAGAGATTCAATAGTTAACATTTATGGATTCCAGTAAAATTGCGTTTTCATACAAGGATAAAAGATAATCAGTCGTCCTTTTGCAGTTGATAAGCATTTTTGTCTTACCAATTGTAGGGAATTTATACCACTCCCAAACCAGCACCGCATAAAGCACAAGATCTAAAATCAAACAAGAAAGAAGCAGAATCTTGAACAAGACTGTGCTTGCAATTTCCAGCTAAATAATTTAACTCAGCTTCAGCAATTTCTTCTTTTGTGGCCTTTCTTACCTCGCTTTGAATTATATGACCACAAAATTTTTCTTTGACGATTTCGATATAAAATTCTTGAGTCAATTTTTTTTCCTTTTTTTAGATGAGCTTGTTATAGGTTCTGATTCTTCATCAATCCCATCAATTAAAGTGTTGACTTCTTTTTTGGTGTTGTTCTTGCCGGTTTGAAAAGATCGATTGACTGTATTGGAACCATTTACAACATAAATATAGTGTTCGTTACGCAAGCAGCCAGACCAGTAATTGCTGTAAACGCGATACAGAACAACTTTGCGGCCATCTGGCAACGTACCTATTTCTTTGCCTCCTTTTGATAGTTCATTTTTATTAAATTCTTCAAGTATTTGTGTTTCCTCTTTCTGTGTGCGTTCTTCTTGTTTTTTTGCAGACGACAAAAACTCTTCGTGCATACTTTGAGTTGCTTCACAACCTACTGCGGCACATAAAAAAGACAAACAATAAATTAACTTATGCATGATTAAAACCTTAATGTAAAAATTTTTGTTAATCGTTATAATTAACTCTTCCGATGGATATTCTTTTTAGAGTTTTGACTATTTTCAGTAGAAAATGCCTATTCTTCGAAGCTCTGCCAATCGTCTTCTATCCCTCTGAAGAGCAGGCTCGTCCAAAATAACATCCTTACTAATTCGAAGGATAGTGCGAGTTGACAAGATTCGGCGTGAATTCACTGGCAGTTCATGAAGAATTGCTCGCTGTTTCATCAAAACTAATTTTCCTGTCTTTTTATTCTCAATCAGTTTTTTCATTTTGACATAATATCAAAAATCATAGAAGTGTCTTCTGAACAACCACTGCAACATGTGTCAATTTTTAAAATCAAATCATTTGCAAAATACAAAACAAGTCTTTCAGTATTTCGCATTTCAGAAGCGATCTCTTCTATGTCATCTTCGCTAACGTTTACATAAGCATAGCTTTTGATTGATCCGCTTCGAACTAAAACATCAAGAAATTCATTTTGCATAATGCACTTTCAAAAGTTTTTTTTATGGAAAACATCAATTGCCGTATTGTGGCAATTGATGTTGAACGCCTTACCAAGTGCTCGCTTTTATTCAACAATTGGATCACTTAATCGCTCTTGGATTGTGTCTAGAATACTTGGATTTTCTGCGATGCGACTCAAAATCTTTTCAGTAGTACTAAAAAATCCAATAGCCCTAGCTATAACTCTTAAAGCTTCTATGACTTTCTGATAAGGATTATTTGATGGAAATGATGCAACCTCTAAAGATTTTTTGACCTCATCATCAATTAAATCTTGAAATGCATTTGATTTTTCTTGTGCATTCTTCAAAGTTTTACTTAGAACAGTAATAGCTGCATAGACTTGCTCTTGAGAATAATCATCTACAGAATTAGCAATCTGTAGACAATCTGCTAGTGATAAGTTGTGCGTATGGGACATTTCGACCTCTGCTTTGAAAAAGTAAAACTCATTAGTGAACAATAATTTTAGTAAGCTTCGTATGGCTAGACTTTTGATTTGTTTCGCAGCAATTCTATTTGAATAGATGTAATTGCTTTCAGGTCATCAAAAGAAAGCTCTTCAAGATCGGTTTCGCTTATCTCTTCGCCCATTTTGACACGCCTGAGGATCGAAAAGTACTGAGCTTTGCGAGCCTTAAAATTTAGATGGCTACGATAAAATGCAACAACCACTGACATGCAAAAGATCGCCGTCATCGAGTATAACACTATCGGTTTCAAGAAGACATGAAAAAGAGTTTCTACATTCATTTTTTGTCTCTAGTATCTTAGAGCGGTATGGCATCAAATGAGTTTTCTGTGTCAGTCGAAAATAATCTGAGAGATTTATCACGCAAATTTTCAATTGAAGTCACTAGATCCGTCACTCTTTGCATTTTGTCGTGACCCTCTACAACAGATGCTATTAAAGGAAGAATTTCTTTTACTTCCTGTCGAAGATCAGCTAGATCATTAAATGACACTTCTGTGTTATACATAACGACTTCCTCTTTGTGAACAATAGCTTTAAGTCAGTAAGGGTTTTTAGAGCATCAGCGTCTTTATTGCATAATGCTCTTTCCAAGTTATTAAAATCTTGGCTTCTTTCCAGACAACAAATATCAGCAGCTTGTAAATTAGCCTTTTACTCCGGCCTCTTTAACAAATTCCAAAGCATGAGTTGACTCTAACACAAAGTCATCGTCAACAGATTTTCCGCCGATTAATGCTTGGGCATCACCGGGAATGTTCATAACTTCTCGAAGCTTTTTGCGAGCATAACCAACCGTTTTGCCTTGAAGGTCAAAATACTGTGCAGCCGAGCCATGTGCGACAAATACCTTACTTGTGGCTTGTGAAGCTCTAGCAAGCGTGTTTTGAACGTTTGGTGCCTCATAGGCAGATGTGTCCTTTGGCGTGCTTGATTCTTGTTCAATTCTAATTTGGTTTGACATAATCGCAATCTTTTCTAAAAGGTTTGTGGAGAAACTCGTTGAGCCAGAGTGTCGATATCAAAGTAAACTTGTTCTTTAGTTGTGTCAAATTTACCAGTATCGCACAATCTGTAACACGACAACATAATTGCTGCTGCACACATGTTCGTTGGCACTAATTGAGGATTGTCAACTGCTTCGCGTTGACAGCCTTGACGTTCAATTTCTTTCAAATCGCCGGGATTGATATCTTTGGGATTGGCAATCGATGGATACAAATCAATTGGAGATTTGTTTAGATCCTTGTCATTTTTTCGAATGTACACAATTACATTGCCGTCAGTCAGGTCGTTTCCACCGCTAATCAAAGTTACATTGGACAATTCGCTACAGCGTTGTGAAACGATTTTGCGAGTGGCGTGATTGTCAACGCACAACATAACGTAGTCATTCTCTCGAATTAGCGTCACAACATTATCTTCGGTGACATAGCTGGGACAAGCTTTGAAATGAATCTTTGGAAACGATGATTTGTTTAAAGCAACCATTTCAGTCGCTTTATTCTGTTGATTCACAAATTTTTGACGCTCACGATTTTTTTCTTCATAAGAATCGCCATCAATTATTGTGATTTCTGCATTTTCAGAATTGTAGCTCACATAGCGAGCCAATCCATCGATCAGATAGCATCCAATTCCTCCTGCACCAATAATTTTGATTTTCCTAATTGTTTGCATTTTTTGATTCTCCGAGCAAAACATCATCATTCAAAGTTGATGGATTGACTTTTTCAAGCCATTTAGATGCCTCTCCAAGCATCCGTGTTTGTTCGCCGTCTGAGTGCGGAATAAGCTGGAAAAAATTTCCGTTTTGTGTGATTCCTTCAAGATAATCTAACGGAGAGACTTCTTTTCGATAGCCATTCACAACAACTGTTGAGGTTATTGTGAAATTATCCTTATCGTTGTAACCAAATGTCACATGCAGACCGTTGGTGTCAACTTCATCTCCAATGTCTGTAGAAGAATGAAAGGCATTAAAGTCACAATGAGAATGAATTGTACCTACCCTTAAATATCCTTCCATTTCTTGGATGTGCAAAACACCTATGCGTTGATATCCAACATGGGAGTAAGACACTACTTGATTCGGCACATGCACTTTGTAAGTTTGCAAGTTTGGATTGTAGTAAAGGTTAACTTCGCTTTCAGCATGGTGCTTTGCGAACACCAATTGAAAGAATTTTTTGATTGTCCAAACCAAATCAGCAGGTATTTTTTTAACGTCAAGCGTAATGCTTTGCTCAACGTGCAAATCATCAAGACAAGAAATGTTAGGTACCTTTACAAATGCTTTGGTGACATTTAAGTCTTGATGCATAAACAAACCATTTCCTGCAACCACAAAGTAATTGCCCGTTTTTGGAAGGTCCATGCCTTCCTTGTAGATTAGTACTTCAAACATTTAATCAACCTCATGAGAATTTGTTTTTGATTATTTCTGTACACTTGTCTTTAGCAGAGGCTAAAGACCGCTCTTGAACGATTTCAAAGCTTGTTTTGAAAGCGTTTGCAATTTCGTTAACGCACTCATTGGAGATATTTTCATATAGATCCTCTCGAAATTGAGAATCTACAACATCATCTTCTAAGAGCTTAACAAGAATATCTCCAAAACTTTCTTCAGTATGTTGAAGCCAATTTACGTCTTCTATGACTTGAAGGGGGTTTTCAATTCCCAGTTTCTGCCATGAATCAAGACTGCTCATACGAGGATCGCTTTCTGCAAACGATTGCATGCTTGTCCAAAAGTGAGACGACCATTCATCGGTAAATACGCTTTGCCAATAATAATCCAGCACATAAGCAATCTGCTGTACAATATTGTGTTGGATCAGCTTGCTTCTATCAAAACTAACACCAAGACAAATAGATAAATTGCTGTCAATATTGGTCAAAAAAGGTTTGAGTGGCTTTTCTTCAAGTTTTCGCAAAGGTTTGTCAGAAAAGGCTAGCTTAACGCTAGAAAAAGTTCCATCAATAAATTTGAAAATAAAAACAGTGTAAGGGAGCGGCAACGAATAATGTAGAACTTCTTCAGCTTGACTTAGAGTGATGTTGTCGCTGGATTTTTTTTTGTGAACTAATGATCCTTTGAATTTCAAAAATCTTACTTGTGGTGAAAATTCTGATACTACGACCTCTGTATTCCCCTTGCGGTAATAAATTCGTGTGCCGTCAGGCATTAGAACTGGACCATCTTCATCAAATTTACACCATTTGCTAGCTGCCTTCCAAGACACTCTGCTTAATCGATCTCTGTGAGTGCGTACAATTCTATCCACCAACTCTTCGGATTCACCTTGGAGTTCTTGTGCTAAACGCTTGGAAAAAACATCAATAATTTCGGATGTGATTTCTTGTATTTCATTTTCTGTGAAGTTCACTTTTATCTCCTGAAGTGATGAAGGCCAAGAAAATTGTATGTGATTCCAATAATCAATCAAGTACAAAATTTGAAAGTCAAGAAGAATACTTCGACCAAACAACAGACGCAGGTTTTATTTCAGAATTATTCGATATTCTCATGTCTTTTTTGAGCAATTCCAATTCATTTTCTAAAGCCAAAGTCAAAGTGATCATTTCACAACATGCGGCAGTCATATGTTTTTGCATTTCGTCGCTTATTTCTTTTGGGTGATACTTTTCAAATTTAGTGTTTTTGAAGTAACGCAAAATTTTATGAAATAAGCTTTCAGAGTGCTTGTCAACCAACTCAAAGAAATTATGCTTCAATTTATTTTGATCGGGCTCTTGTTCGTGTATGGTTAGCAAATCAATGATTGATCTAACGCTTCTGTTTTTTGGGTAATCTATATCCAAAACAAAAGTTGAATCTGAAAAAGATGCTTCTGACCATTTTTGAACTTGAGAAAAACTCTCATGCAGTTTTTGTTTTTCCCACCACTTTGCAGACAGATCATTGTTGAACTTGCTTTGCCAAAACAATCCTATCACATTGTTAGATATTTCAGAAATATTCGATCCTAAATCTTGCATGTGGCCTGTGCAAACAGAAAGATTTTCGTGAATATTTGGCAGCACCGGATTGGCCAACATGTCATCTATACTGTTTAAAGGGGCTTTTCTCCAACCACAATAAACTTGTCTAAAAGAGTTTTTCAAAAAATGCAAAACAAAAACCACATAAGGTAGAGCAAGGGACACTCTTTCGGAATTTGTTTGACTTGGCTTAAAAAGTTTGCCATCCAAAAACAAAGATCTTATTTGCGGGTCTTGCTCAATCACCACCACTACGCTGTCGCCTTTTGAAAAGCAAAATCTACAGCCTTTGGGTAGCAAAAAGTGATCATGGTTATAAACCTTCCATCCAGAAATAGCTTTCAAAATCTCTTCACAAATTTGCAATTTGAAATTTTCAAGTAAATCCGAAACCGAATCCTGCACCCCGACGTTGAGTTTTTGTTGATATCGATTAATTGTGTCAATAACAACTTTTTGAAGAATTTCTGACGCAAGACCTTTCATTTCTTGATTGTCTGCAATCGTTGTTTTAACAGCATCTGTAAGCAATTGATGTTTTTTAAAAATCGACATGCAATAAGGTCCTTGTGACAACTCGGCTCATAGTACAGCGTGTTTAGTTACCATATGTTTTTATGGTACATAAGTGTGAGATCCCAAGACAGCGAATAAATTGTATTTAATGCAAAAAACAAATAAAAAAACCAGCCTTGAGGGCTGGTTTAAATACAAAAAGGACAAGTTTTTGAAAGAGTTTAATACTGATGCTATGTAAACCCTATCATCATTCCTTTTTAAGCGTCGAATGAAGGATTCGAACCTTCAATTTCCCAAGTGTCCACCGAGTTTTCCCGGCAACCTTCCCGAGTGTTCTGCCTTTAAACTATTCGACATTTGACGGACAAAAATTACCATAGTTTTTTTCTTCAAAAACATTGATGTAAACCATGATTGCATTCCGTCAAGTGGGCAGGGCTGGACTCGAACCAGCGACCCTTATCCTTATTACAGGATAATGCTCTGTACAACTGAACTTTCGTCCCGCTGCATTTCTCAACATCTCTGCTGAGAAAACCACTGAGCTACCTGCCCAAGTTGGGTGACATCACGACTTTCAGTCACCCTTACCGCATTACTCCCCAAGCAATTTAGGGGCTGCTCGTACATTTGCTAAACGTAGCGGCTATATGCACAAAAATAGATTTTAACCACTGCCTTTGTTTGGCAATTTTTAACTTCCACTGAGTTGCCTAAGTTGAATACAAACTAAACTTGCGTCTTGTTTGACTTTAGGCTATTTGTGCACTTGTTTGCTGAAAGCTTTCACTTGCAACACTTTTATCATACGTATCTACAATAGTATAGTCAACTGATTTTTGAAAAATTTTTCAAAAACTAAAATGATATCTTGGTTTTGATTTGTAGAGCGAAAAATGCAATTATCTTTTGGTTCGAAAATAAAAAAACATGTGTCTGTTTGGTGCATAAATATGTAGCATCAATAAAACCAAAGGAATATAAATGCCTGCATCTAATATAATTTTTATGGACGGCTTTGATACGTACAGCACAGCCGACAATATTATTAATAAATGGCACACCAATATTTCCAACCAATCTTTTACAATAGGTAGATATGGAGGAAAAGCTTTAAGGATTGGAAGCTCATTAGACTCTACGTACAGAAGCTTTAATAACAACCAATTTATTTGTGTGTCATTTGCGGTTCAGTTCTCGGCTTTATCTGGAATTCCCGGTGATCCTTTTTGTGCTCTTTTAGACGGCAATACCCAAGTAGACTTACGAGTGAACACAAATGGAATTTTGCAAATTACAAGGAACGGATCGATGTTGACGAATGGTGTAAGTACCTCCAGTGTAAGAATCAACACTTGGTATTGGATGGAGTGGAAGATGATGATAGCAGACTCTATTTCGGCTAATACTTGTCAATTAACGGTGAACGATCAGTTGTTTATAAATGTAGCAGCCGGACAAGACACAAAATTGAGCGGAAATTCATATGCCAATGAAATTGCTTTGAGCACTAATGTAGCTGCATTTGCGACATCATTTGATGATTTTGTTCTTCAAGTGGGATCTGGATCTGATTTTTTAGGCGACACACGAATCTGTACGGCATTTCCAAGCGGCAACGGAAGTTCGTCTAATTGGCTTGGTAGCGATAGTAATTCGACGGATAACTACCAGTTAATTGATGAAATTGTTTCTGATTCAGACAGTAGCTATGTAGAATCCTCTGCCGCAGGCAGTAAAGATCTCTATTCGTTTCCGCCACTTGAAGTTCAAACAAATTCAGTGACGGCCATTGAGTTTGATATAAATTGCAGAAAAGTTGACACGGGCTCCAAAACTCTTTGTTCTGTGATTAAAAGTGGAGCCACAGAACAAGATGGCTCAAATAAATATTTATCGGATACATATCATGCTCACATCGAAGAAATGTATCCTATAAACCCAGATACCGGTTCCGCTTGGACTCAAGCTCAAATTGCAGCAGTAGAATTTGGGCAAAAATTGACATCGTAAATTTAAGAGGTAAACATGCCAGCAGCAAACATAATTTTCATGGATGGATTTGACCATTACAACACTTCAGCAAATGTGGCCGATAAATGGAACACATCTGGAACAACCCATTCATTTACCAGTGGAAGAATCAGTGGCTCAGCAATTCGTTTGTACGGCACAGCAGACAGACTAAGTAGATCTTTTTCAAACAATCAATTTGTGTGTGTTTCTTTTGGTTTTTATGCAACAAATCTTGGCAGCACAACAACTCAAATGTGTGCTTTAACCGATGGTGCTTCAGTACAAGTTGACCTAAGCATAAATCCAAATTACACCTTGTCAATTACTAGAAACGGCACTGCATTGACCAATGGAACAAGCACATTGATCATAAAGCCATACACTTGGAACTGGATTGAATTTAAAGTAATGATTGCCGATTCAATTTCAGCAAACAGTTGTCAAGTTCAAGTTAATGGCGAACTTGTTATAAATGTAAGTACTGGGCAAGATACAAAAGTCACCACAAATGCATATGCAAATGGCTTGCGTTTGAATGTTTTGGATACAACTAATTACGTGCATTATGACGACTTTATCCTGCAAGTAGGTTCTGGATCTGATTTTTTAGGTGACACAAAAATAATTACGTCATTTCCTAGCAGCAACGGAAGTTCATCTTCGTGGACGGGAAGTGATGGAAATTCAACTGACAATTACTTGCTTGTTGATGAAACTAATCCAGATGATGATACAACCTACGTGCAATCTGACACTGTAGGGCAAAAAGACTTATATGGATTTCCGAGCTTAGGGTCTACTGCAACCTCGATTGTTGCTCTTGGAGTAGATATTAATTGCAGAAAAACTGACGCTACAAGTAGAACAATCTGTGCTGTAGTAAAAAGCGGAGCCACCGAACAAGATGGGGCAAATGTGGCTGTTACTGATACGTATTTTTATCAAATACAAAACATTTTGCCAACAGACCCTAATACAAGCACCGCTTGGACGCAAGCCACAGTTGAAGCCGCTGAAATAGGACAAAAAGTAATAGCATAATGACAAATAGAGCAACACAAGTAGCCAGATTAACTGCTTTAACAAGCAATTCCAATATACGAGTGGGTCAGGTCGCTCGTTTAGCTGGTGTTCAATCGGCGTCTTATGCAAGAACTAATCAAATGGCTCGTTTAACAGCACTTCAAAGTGCATCGCGAGCAAGGGTAAGTCAAATTTCTAGGTTAGTCGCTAGTCCGCCTAATCTTGTATCAATTGGAAGCTTTGTTAGTTTTGCCTCAAAATCGGGAAGCACTAGCCTCAGCACAACAACAACTGCTGCTATTCAACAAAATCAAATAGCGGTAGTCGTTGTGGCAACAGATAACCAAGATACAACGGATTCGAATACAACGCTTCATTCAAGTGTTGTTATTGATGGTTACAATGCGACAAAAATTAGAGAATATACAAAGGGATCTGGCACAATTGATGCAGGTGCTACTGTGTCGGCGTGGTATCTTGTAGCCCCTGCAACAATAGCGTCTGGCACAAATATAACCGTCAATTTAAGTGCTTTTAAATCTGCCAAAGCATTAAGTGGTTTTATTTTTCATAACAATACTTCCTCAGAAATTATTGTAGATGGAATGTTAGACCAAGCAGGAACAGCTAGTGATTTAGCAAGCATGAGTCTTTCGGGCTCATATTCACAAGATCGAATTTGGATAAGAGCAATAGCAGCAGAATCAGATACTGGGACAACAGGCCAATTAACACCAACTGCTGGATGGTCTCAACTAATGCAGTCAAGTACTAGCGGCACACCTAGTGCCAGTAACATTATAGCGACAGGTGAATTTTGTTTCAGAAATGGTACAGAAACTGAAACAAGCGATCCAACATTTGCAAATGGCACCAATACAGATAATGCCAATATTTTATTTGGGTTAGTTCTTAATTCATCGCAAGTTTATGATGAAGTGGCAAGTGGTGGGGTTTTAACAGGTGGTTTAAATTATGCTAATGCTGTAATTCAAGAAAGTTCAAATGGAGGAGTCAATATTGGCTTTTCAAATGATACTTTCACTTTCATATTCAATGAAACCGCAAGTGGCGGCGTTGAAGTAAGTTGTAAAAGTTTAAATTTAACTGAAGTTGAATTAGTTTCACAAGGTGGAGTTGTTGTAAGTCCAAATAATGATGCAACATTAATCACAGAAAACGTGAGCAGTGGCGGCATATTGCTTGCAGGCAATAATTTTTACATAATTTCATTTGATGAGTTTATGACAGGAGGAATCACAGTAAGCTGTGCTAGTGTAAATTACACTGAATTTGTGATCATTCCGAATAGTGGCCTTTTAGCTAATTCAAGCTCCCAAGTCACATCTATTTCAGAAAATTTGGCGACAGGCGGCTCAATAATTGGAGGCGAGAGTCTTTATGCATTTGCAAACAACGAACAAATGAATGGTGGCGTGCTTCTTGATGGTGAACACATACAATTTGCAATTTTAAAAGAAATTATGCGTGGTGGGTGCAAAATTCGTGGGGCTGTACGTATTTCAGTCAAGAAAACTCCCCGAAAAGCTAAGCCTAAATTTGCCAAAGGAGAAAAGGTTTTTGTGCGTTGTTCAAAATTGTGCTGCCATGTACTACAAAAAGTTCGTAAAATTGAAAGAAATAAAAATGCTTTCATATATGATTGCGGAATTGGATCTTTTACAGAAAGCAATATTTTGAGTATTGAAGAATTTTCAATACTAAAGGGCACTTCTCTTGGAAATGCCCTTTGTGTACGAAGAAGTGAATAAAAAAAAGCCCCAGCTATTTTGCTGGGGCTTTAATTTAAGGCAACTCAACCTTTTCAATTAAGTTTACCCAATGATCTGTTTCATGTCCGTGTTGTAGAAATGAACTCATGACATCAAAGACTTGGTCGCTGAAACCTCCAACTTGCAACACGTCCTTTTGGCATTGAATCTGACTGTTGTTTCTTGGTGTCAAGTCACAGCAAATCAAACGTGCCTTCGGATTGCGAGTCTTAAACTTGCTCCATTCGCTGGCCAAATTTGTCCCATAGTAACCGAATCGAGAATTGGAATCCATCCATGACTCATTATCAGACACATATAGAACCCAATCAGCTTTCGCATTTTTTTGATTCAATTCGACCAAAGGAGCAGAAATGTTTGTTCCTCCGCCTGCATTATTAAGCTTTGAAGTATTCGTAAAAACTGTGTCTCTTGAATTCAAATTGACCTTAATCGCTTTGTCATCAAAGGTGTAAATTTCTGCTGAGCGATTTTTACGATACACAGCAGATGCAATCAAACTAGCAACATCTATGCATTTTACAGATGATTGATGACGATTCAGAGTATTTCCTGTTATGGAAGCACCCATAGAACCAGATGCGTCAACGCATACAAACCCTTGTCCGGGTAATTCTGGGACATTTTCAATAGCTATCTCCATAGCATCTTGCAATGCCTCTTTAACCACAGAAGGAATATCATTGTTTTCAGATATTTCACGCCATGCAACGAACAATTGGTATGGAAAAGCACGAGCTTTTTGAACCAATTCCTTATTGCGAAGTCGTTCTGCAATCTTTTTGGACAAATCAGTATTCTTGAACACACCATGACGAGCAAAGGTATTCAAGTTCATGCGTGTCATCATCCATGGAGCCCGAGCAGCAATTTGAGCCCACTCGCTATCTCCAATTCCAAGGGAATCTAACATACGGAAATCAACATCTGGAACCGCACCAGCCTTAGTTTTCTTGTACTGCTCATATGCTCGAACATTTTCAGGTAAAGCATCAAGAGAAACATCTTTACCGACCAAGTAACCAAATAATGCTTCTTTTTCAGCAGAATTTGGTTTTGGACGAGCCATTCTTAAAATGTCTCGCATGCTTGGGTCGTTTCCGATAGAAGCCTTGAATAGAGCAACTGAGTCTCGACTATCAAACCATTCTTGGATTGCGTTACGCCACGTTCCTGCGGACATATTGGCAGGTTTAGCTGTAACGGCCCCACTGCGTGCCATTTGAATGGCATTACGCAGCATCTTCCCATTGTCGATCACCTTGCGGAAAACCTTTCTGAAGAGCGGTTTGTCGATTTCAGACAGAACAACTGTAAGAAACGCTGGCATGTCCTTCATGTAGCCTTTGTCTCTTGAATACAACGCTACTTTAGCAATGAACTCGGGATCAGATCTCAAAGCTAAAGCTGCATCTTTAGCGAGCTTGAGGTTATCCTCTGCTGATGCGTAAAATGTTCCATTAAAACAATTAGTCGCTGCAATTTGTGCAAGGCAATGCTTCTTATCGAAGGAATAAGCCTTTCCTCCAGCATTGTTTACCGTATCAGCCGCTGGAACGCTAGTTCCAGTATTTTTAAAAAGATTCTTGTTAGCCATGATAAAACATTCCTTTCATACATGCATACTAGCATGAAAATGGGACAAAAAATACATCCAAATTGGCTATTTGTCTGTGGAAAAAATATAGTGCAATGCATCGCAAAAATCAACAAAAATAACTTTATTTTTATTTTAATTTCCACAAAACATGACACACATAAAGACTATCCTATCTTAAAAAGGTTCGGAAATTTAAAAAACTTTTTCTTTAGTTAGACCTAATCTTGCTGCGTATTGGGCAAGCCGCTCAAGTCCCTTTGATTCTATTTGTCTTACTCTTTCTTTGGTGATGTTCAAATCTTGAGCAATATTATTCAATGTTTCACCATGGAAAAACCGACGTTGCAAAATTTCTTTTTCTCGCCCTTTTGCAACAGATAACAAATTTTCTACAAGTGCTTTGAAGTGATCGTCTTGCTCTTTGATTTTTTCCACTTCAGCCGAAACTAGATTCAAAGAAGCAGATTCTAATTCTCCTGAGTGAAAAGCATCATGCTTAAATAGATCATTAGCAGTTCTGCCAATGGTGTTTTGCACAGCCCAAGTGGCGTAGGTGCTAAATTTGAAACCACGAGTGTAATCAAAGTAATCTACGGCTCTGTGGATCAAATAATAACTTTCACTGACGAGATCTTCGTGGTGACGAACACTATGAAACTTTTTAACAATTTTTATGACTAAACGCAAATTTGCAGAAGTGATTAATGCACGCACTTCATCTGCACGCACAAGCTCATTAGAAGCTTTTGAGTGTTGATCGAGTTCAATCCATTTTTGGGCCAAAAATTTGAAGTAATTGTATTTTCGGAACTGATGGTATTCCTGCTCACGACTCAACAAAGGCTGATCGTAGCAAGCTCTTAAGTAGTCCGGCATGCCCTTTGTGATCTGAGATCGAACCTGACGAGTCTTTTCAACATAAGATTCATATTCCGGCATTAGAGCTTTGATGATCTTTCGGTTTGCTGGATCATCAAACTCTGTAGTTTTATATACCCTTTTAAGCCTGCCATGAAATGTTTTTTGGTGCACATCAGTTTTTTGTACGCCGGTATTTTCCATAACCTCCATCAGTGCCATCCTTGCTGCACAGCAGCGATAGGAACTAAAAAATGGCCTTCGTCATAGACTCAAGGCTGAAATAAGTTTTTACCCCAAGCCAGTGTGCGAATCAAGAGGGCCTCACAACATTTTTTGAAGGTCTTGCACAGAGATTACCTCTACGCCAAGTTTGTTTGCTTTTACTTCTTTCTCGCTTGGGGAGCCATCATTTTTACCATGCTCTTGAATCAAGTAATTGGTGTTTTTTCCAACACTTGATTGAACATTTCCTCCTTGCTTCTCAATTAATTCTTGCCAATGTTTTTTGCCTTGTGTAAAACTTCCAGTCAAACAGAAATTTTTTCCTGTCAATTTACCAGCCTTAGGAAGCTCAAGCTCAAAATGGTCCAACAGTTTAGTGACCATAGGTAAATTCTTGGAAAAATAATTTACAATTGCGTTTGATGTTGCAGTGCCTACGCCTGCTATAGACAAAAGCTCAGCTTCAGTAGCGTTACAAATGCTATCAAAGTTTTTATAGTGAGCAACCAAAGCTTTGCCGCAAGTTTCTCCAGCACCCGGAATGCCGAGAGCCGCAAAAAATTTCCATCCTTCAACAGGTTGTTTTTTTGATCGAGCTTTATCGATCTCTTGTAATAACTTATCGGTGTCTTTAATGGGTGGAATAATAAAAATGGTAGCAAGAGCAAGGGCGGCTTGCCTTTCTGTAAAGCCTCCGTGGATTAAGTCTTCGTAAGTTATTTTATATAAATCATGAAGACCCCTTACTTTTCCTGTTTTAAGAATTTTTTCCATCGCAGAAAGGCCGAGACCCTTGCCGCCCAATTTTGATACATAAAACATCCATCCTTTAATATGCTTTGCACCACAATCAGCATTTGGGCAAATAAGGTCCTTATTGCCACTACTGCTAGTTACAAGGTTCAATGTTGATGCACACGCAGGGCAAGCACTAGGGGCTCCCAAATTTGCAACAGGAGTGATAACCTCCATGATGTTTGGAATGATTTTGCCGCCTTTTTTACAGCGAACCACAGCACCCGGCCCAATGCCTTGCGACTCCATCCAACCATAATTGTTACATGTAGCTCTCGTGTTTTCGGTGTCGGCTAAAACAAAAGGCGTATCAAAAATTGCAGTTGGGACTACTCTACCTGTTCGACTTGCATTCCATTCAATGCCAGTCACAACAGCCTCAACAGTTTCTTCTTCAAATTTCCAAGCCAAGGCACCTCGTGGCGAATTTATAGGATCATCTCCCACATTTCCAAGCTCTATTTGCCATTCAAGGTTGTCTACCTTAAGAACGATGCCATCAGTGTAGTATGGAAGTTTTTTGGAATGAGCCTCCATCAGTGCTAGGTGCTTGTAAGTATGTTGACGAACTTGCACAAAGCATCCTTTGCCATTTTCATCTTGTAAATTCAAACCTTCAGTGCTGTTTGCCCATTTTGCTCGTTCGGTTTCTGTGGAGTAGTATTGTGCCCATTCATCAAATCCTGTGATAGAATAAAAGGCAATCCTCAAACGAGCATTCTTATTTTCTTCGGCATCATCACGGCCCATGCATCCAGCAGTATAATTTCTTGGGTTTTTATATACTTCTTCGCCTGCTGCATCGCGAGCAGCATTCACTTCCTCAAATTCTTCATCCCAACACTCGATTTCACCGTTGAGTGATAAGGTCAAAGGCAAAGGCAAATTCATGGGAACGCCTTTAATATACTTCATGTGACGTGTTACATCTGAGCCATTGACTCCATCTCTTGGTCTGAGTCCAGCAGACTGAAGCTTTCCATTTACATAATTAATTCGAAGAGCAACTCCGTCATGTTTAAATGACTGAGCGATTGTCAAATCATCAATGCTGATCGCTAATCGTTTTGCACAGTCTTGCATCCAACGCAAATAAATTTGCTCTTTTTGTTCTCCATCAGCCTTAGCTATGGAAGTCATTGGAGGATCGTGTTTGACGACCTTACCCTTAGCGGAAGCTTTGCTAGGACTCGTTCCAACAAATGCTATTGATGTTGGTTTGAGTCTTTTAAGTTCTCTATACAGAGAATCGTATTCAAGGTCACTGATTTCTGCCCCATCACTATCTTCGGCATAGCCATTAATCTCATACTCGGTTGCGGCATGAATGACCAATCCTTCCAAATCTTCGACAGTCTCAAAAGAACGATTTCCGATCAAAAACATAATTTTCCTCAATTAAAATCTGTATGTGATTCGACCTCGGGTAAGATCGTAAGGGGTCACTTCAACTTTTACTTTGTCGCCGGGAACAATTTTGATAAAATTTTTCCGCAATTTGCCAGATAGATGTGCAAGAACCTCATAGGTTGCACCAGAGTTTGGCAAGCTATCTGTTTTTACTAAAAATTTAGCCTTAAAAGCTTCGACTACTGTACCTACTAGTTCTAAAGCTTGTTCTTTTTCAGACATGAATTCTTCCTTGGTTTGCGACAACACCAGTGTTTTGGCGTACCTCTTATTGTACACCATCTTGCCTTAGCAGTAAAGAAAAAATTATGATCACTACATATCCATAGACAATTGAGGTAGAAACATGGCAGTAATTAAATGGGAAGCGTCAGCGGTAAATACAATTTTGACCACTGGAATGAATTCACTTGCTGACGAAGGAAACGCTATTAGTTCTGAAATCAACAACACCGCCAACCTCTATTTGTTTGATGATGTTGAGCTTTACACAAATACACTTGGCTACACTCCTGCTGCTGGATCTGTTGTTGAACTGTATCAAGTTGTGGCATTAGATGGAACCAATTATGAAGACGGCGATGCAACAATTGACCCTCCAGCCTCAAACCTAGTTGGTGTGTTTAACATGCGTGCCACAACTGTGGCTCAAAGACACACCATTCGGATGATTCCTGCACCGCCACTTAAATACAAGTATGTAGTGATAAACAAGACTGGCGGAGCACTCAATGCTTCAGGCAACACCCTTAAGAATGTTCAATACCGTTATCAAACTGCTTAAACTCTTCTATTTTTTTAAGACTTGATATTGGCATGTTCCAACAATCACACTTTGCTCGCCAATTGTTGCTGCGATCAAGCTGTCCTTGCTGGATAAAAGTGGCATCAGTATAGTATTGGTCTTTTGGATACCATCCCAAAATCCAAGCTTTTTTGTAGTCTTTCAGCACTCGAACAAAGATATAGCGATTACATTTTTGCACAGTGTTATAATCACTGATGGAGCAATCAAAATGCTCTAAAGGAGCAGAGGTGCATCTTTTGGTTTTTACATCAGCTTTAACATCGTTATCAAAAACAATATCGTAATCTCGTGTGCTTTTTAGTTCTCCGCCCATTACTGATTGGACAACTAATTCTCCTAAAAAGCCAGCTACATTTCCTTCGCCTCTTGTAATGCTATTCCTGAGTTGTCCTAATTTCTCAGCTTTTTCATTTGCAATTTCTCGCATCTCATCTGTAATTGAAACTTCTATCATTAGATCACCTTTCTTGGTAATCTAACAATAACATAAATTCATTAAGATGGCAAGCAATTTCTTAAGAAGAATTATTCAGATGTTGTAGACTAGCATTTAATTGTTTTTGCTAATTAATACAAATCCAAATTTTACAACAAATGGCTCAGCTTTAAAGTTGCTCAGGCTGATCTTTGGGGGCATGATGATCAAACCAAAATCCTTTTTTATTGCTAAAATGATTCATTAGTTCTTTGAAAGACCATGGTCTGTATGATTTGAGAACTTTAAAAGCATAATCTACGCCTACATCGATTGATCTACGACCGGGCATATTTTTATCTAGCCAAGGCTCTGCCATACTATGAGAGTGACCGTACAAATGTATGGCACCTCTATGGGATTTGTTCCATATTGCCATTGCATAATGACATAGCACAAACATTTGATCTTTAGTAACTCGCAGTTCTTTTAAGAAGCAAGCTTCGTTAAAAAGGTCGCGGATTGAAGTGTCATCGTGATTTCCCCAAACAATATTTACATTCCTACACTTGATTTGGTCTCTGTATCTCTTGCATTGATCATAATATCGATTATCTCGATTCTTGCTGTGAGAATACATTGAAAAATCGCCAAGATGCCACAAAACATCATCGGGGCCAACATACTGATTGATTTGTTGAATCAAATGTTGGTCCATATCATCGACGTGATTGAAAGGTCGATTTGAGTACTTGATGATATTTGAATGCCCAAAATGGGTGTCCGATGTAAAAAAATATTTTTTGTCTATCATTCTAAATCCATATTGAATTTGAAAAATCTTCCCCATGAAAATACAAAAAATTGCTTGGGGATATTAACAATTTCTTAACTTCTGTAATGCTTTTGTTTTCAAAGATTTCTTTCCATCCGCAAGACAACACCGTGCCACCAGACTTTGGTTTTGGTTTTGGCCCTACGTACTTTGTGAAGCCACACAAAAATCGGATAAAAGCGTTTTTGGTCAAGTCTATATATTTTTGCGAAAAAAGAGCATCTTCAAAATTGTCTGCAATTGCACTGTAGGATTGGCTTGCACGCAACAAAATAGTGAAAAGAGACCTTTTGATGGGACAGGATTTCCAAAACGCAGATGGCTCTACCCATGATATCCATTTATGGTTTGTGGCAAAAATACAACTTAAGTGCTTCTCATTGATTACTTTTTCTATTTTAGATATGAAAACCCTCATGTCAAGAGTGTCTGTGAGATCATGAGTAAAAAAGAATCCTTGAGTGTCTTGCTCAAACAGCATTGCGAACCTTTCTCTACAAGGCTCGAATATAAGTGGCTTCTTTTCCAAGGCAAAAGCACCACTGCTTTTTGGCAAATTAAAACAATCAATTTTTTTTATCTCGGGGGCCATATTTCAAAATTTTCATGATGTTCAAAGCGATCAGACCCGTAATAGTTTTGATTCTGACACAAATTCTCATCATGAGACAAAGCGTTTTTTGTAACGCAACCATCTTCGATAGAGTTTGGCGACAACAGAAAAGCCTCAACATGCATCAATTTTCTTTTTGGTTTTAGCCAATTAAGAGCAGGAAAATGCACGTTTTTAAGTGGCTTATCATTAGGATGCTTCAATTGACAATCCGTACTAGGAACCAACAGGGACCTAAATGCTTTTTCTTTGTTCTGAACCTTTAGTTGAGAGTCAAATTCTACGTATAAATCAAGATTGTGACAATTCGTGATTCCAGAATTTTTATGAAAATAACCATAAAGCTTTAGTTGGCCGATTTTCATGCAACCATTTTCTGAATCAATAAGCCCTAAAATTTGTTTATCAAAACGAAACCAAAAATGGCTTTGATAATATGGCTTATTTGCTTCGGTGACACGCAAACAGCGAGCAAAGTGATCATCAGGATAATCTTCAGATTCTGGACTTAGATTGAGTTGCGAACTTTGAACTAATTCTAAATTAGATTTAAGAGCCGGTTCGTAATCCCACGACCAAATGGAGGCGTCGAAAAATAATTCATCATACAAAACCACCTCAAGCAAATCTCCGGGCGAAAGCCGTATTTCTAAGTTTATAGGATTTACAACTGTAAAAAAGTCTTTCTTGCTCTTATTTGTTGTGTTGACAAAAACACTAAGATCGCTTGAGTTTTTATCGCCATCTATAAAAATGTTTCCCAAATGTGCGTTTGTGTATTTTGCCCATTTTTCAACGTGAAATGCTTGTGTTATATAATAAACTTTATAACTTGAATGAGACTCAACATCCTGTATCAAAAAATTATCATTATCAAAATAAACTTTGTGATTATTTCCAAAATAAACATCATCTAATCTTAAACGAATTGTTTGATTAACATTCAATCGAACTAAGTGATTTTTTGATGTTGGATTATTGACTTTGTACATTTTACAAGCTTTGTTCATTAATTAATTTCACTAACCATTCACTGTCGTTGTCTTTTACAGATTTCCAAAATACATTATGCCATAACTCCAACTTGGTAATGTCTTTTTCGCTGATGAATAACAAAACTTCTCTACATGCATCGCATCTTTCTTGTTTATTCAATTTGTAATTTAGACTCTTAGCAAGCATTTCAAAAATTTTTGAATCGCAATATTGAGCAAGCCAAGGATCAATTGACCAAAGAAATATTTCCCACATTGCAAAATAATTTTCTTCTTCTTGAATTGCGACGAATTTACTGGACTTAATAGTATTGACTAAATCCCAAATACAATTTTCGTATTGGTCCCAATAACAATCTCGCTGAAAAATTTCATTAAATCTACCTGCATGATTTAACTCTAAGTATTTAATAGAAAAGTAATCAGGGCCTTTTTCTGATTTGCTCCAAGCAACAGTCAAAATTCTCCAATTAATATTGGAGAGATTTGTTTGCTTAAGCAAAACAAAAGTTTTTGGCTTATACAAAATTATTTTAGCATCAGATTTTTTTCTTTGCAAATATTCATGATGAAGCGAAAGTGATCTCATAGCAAATCTCCGCCGTGTCTACTTTTTTGATTGAATTCCTTGCAACAAATCATCAGTGTTTTTCCAACGCCTTTTTTTCTCGTCCCAAATTAAAGGGTATTCATCAGGAATTTCTTCTAGTATATCAAATAACTCACCATTAGATTTGGCTTTTTCCAGTGATCTTTTAAAAATTAAAGGGTGCAAATTAGGATACCTGTTCTTTAAAGCGATTTGTGTTTTGTCCATTATGATTACCTTACATAAAAATTGCCTTCTCTACAATAGATAATTGAGCTATGACATTTAAAGAATTTATCAAAATTGAAGAAGAACAAAGCGGAACAGACAGAGGGTTAATGGGATTTCCCGTGGCTTATTTTGCACGCAAGCCCTCTGATGGTAGGCCATTCCGCAATTTAGGTCCTGTCGCCGGTGCACAACCAAGAGGCGGCGGGGGTGGTGGCGGCGGCACCATGCCCATGGCAGGAGGGCCAAAGATGATGAGAAAATTGATGAAAAAAGATTAATTGCTTCGCTCGTTGATTTGCAAATAACTATCTGGAGTTTTGCCTGAAGTAATGTCATTTGAAAGATCTATCATATATCTTCTAAGTGCTCGATCAAAGCCATCATAATCATTAAACATCAAAACTTTTTTAACGCCATCTTGTGGGGCGTTTTCTGCTGTCTTTTGTAGGAATTTCAAGTATTTTTCTTGTCCAAATTCTTTACGAATCATTAAAGCAAAAATAGTGGCACAATTATCAAACAACAACTTTTGATCTTCTGGAAGCGTTTTATATTGTTCGTAATTCATTTCCAAAATCCCTTTAGAATAGAAAAGTGGTTCATTCTTTTCTAATTTAGGTTTTACTTCCAAAATGCATTTGCGTATTTGTTCCAAGGTCCCATTAAGTTTGCCCATGCCTCTAAAAGTCCAAATTGCAAAATTGCCTTGATAATATTGTGCAAACTCAGCTAAACATACTTCCGTCAAGGGAATAGGCACAGTGTGTGATGGAGGCCCATCAATTAGAAGAAATATTACTGTTTCTGTAATTTTGCCGCTACTGTCACGCCTAATTTCTACTTTGGTAGCGGATAAATTAAAAAGTTTTCTGTAGATGTCTTTGTTATCAACACAAATGAGTTTACAGGGAACAGATAAATCTATATCGTACATGCCCCATCTTGAAAAAGTCCAGCCCTTCACAAGCTCTAAATGCTTATGAAGGTACTGGGCTTGAGGGTCATTTAAACTGCAAACTACAAAATTTTTACTAGTCCAACGATTCCAAAAAAGTCCTTCAAGTTCCTTTGGCAGACCCCGTGAGTTTTTAACTTCTATCTTGACTTCTTCAGGATTTGAAACTTTAGCAATTTCCACCTGCCCATAGGCATGAATGGTCAAAAATAAAAACAGAACTATGGATTGGAAAAATTTGTTCATCGCATTCTCTATTTGATGGTTTTTTAACTTTATGCAGCCATTTCTTCACACAACGATGGCCGAGACCATTTTTGTTGCATTTTACCCTTGTAGCTTTTTACCAACTGACAGACTCGACTTTCTGATAAGCCTATAATGTCGCCAACTTCTTTCATTGAATATTCTTCAACAAAGTAAAGCTTGATTATGTTTTTAGCTTGATCGTCAAAATCTAAAGTCACCACTTCAAAAAGCTCATTAATGTTACTCTCGCACTTTGCAGGAACCAAATCTTTCAAACTGCATTGATTGTCGTCGAAGACATCAAGGCTCATCATAGTGGTTTTATCTCCACGCTTGAACCAGCCTTGTTCTCGCAAGTAATCATAGATTGCTCCGAAAATACGAGGGTAGGCAAAAGTAGAAAATGCAACTCCTAAGGTCGGATCGAATCTGTTCGCAGCTTCAACCAAACCAAGATAAGCAGCCGATTTTAAGTCTTCAACATCAACAAAATTGGGTAACGTTTTCTTTTTTTGATGTGCCAATTTATTGGCCAAAGGTACGTAATTTAACACAAGTGTTTGCGTAGCGTTCATAATATCTCCAGTAATTGTAAAGGTTTAAAGTATCTGTAAAAACAAGTAATTGCTTTTAAGCTATTTATCTAAATAGAGTGGCAAAATCAAATTCTTTTTTAGCTTCAGCGACTAATTCTGCATTTTGTGATCGCGTGATTATTTTGGCTAAAAGCCAAAATTTGACATGAACTAAAGTGGGGTCTAAGATGGCGAAGGCACTATCGTCTTTGAGCCCTAGATATAGCAAGGCTTCGTTGAGGTCTTGAATTGGTTCAAAACTTTCAATTTCCCACTCTTTAGATTTTGTAACTTGGACAAAATTCAAAATTAAAGCTGTCCAGTTTTTGATATGCACTTCATCTAATACGCACTCTGGCAAACGCAACTCCACTGTGGGCCTTGCAAAATTAGGGTTTAATTCAAAGCTTTTGAAGCCAACAGTGTTTAATGTATACTTTTTATCCGCGTTGTCATGAATGCCAAGACTAGTCGGTTGTAATAAATCCCATAATAAATTTAGTTCGAAAAAATCTGGCAAGCAACAGCTTTTTTTGATTAGGCTAAAACGTGAATAAATGCTTTTACAATACTGATTTTTTTTACGACTTTTGTCACATAAATCAATCAATAGATTCTCCACTTTCATCCATCGGGCAAGTAGATTTGATATGTCCTTGCGAGTAAAATCTTTTACTTCAACGTGAATGTGCAAGCCACAATTTGTGTTGGTTTCAACTCCATTAGCGTTAAGAAATCCAGCTAATCTGGAAATATGCGTAAGATCATGTAGGCCAGAAGCTATGTAAGAAGCTATTTCCCAGCCGTTATCATGACCCTTTCCTTTAGGGCCGCATGTACTATCATACTTTACATGCCAGTAGGTGTTTTTTTTTGTTTGTGCCCAACCTTTTGGACCAGATGTAACGCGAACAGATCTAGGCTTAGACCTAGAAGGGATTTTGTTTCGCAATTCATACAGTTGTAAAAATTCTCCAATTTGTTTTTTAGAAAAATTATTGGAAACTTCTAACTCAACGCCAAATTTACGCGTTGATAACTCACGCAAAATGCAGTGTTCCATCCTTGCAAATCCTATGTTTATTCTTCTTGAGCCGGTAACCCATCCCAATTTGGATTATTCTTAATAATACCGTCCCAGTTTTTGGAACGATTTTCTGTTGTGTTAAGAAAAACAGGGTCTGAATAATTGGGTGGACGATTTTGTGTGTCCAGAACTCTTCGATTTCGAATGATGTTTGCCCAATCTTCTTTGCTGTCCTCTTCTTCTTTCTGAATGTATTTTAGCCATTTTGCTAGAGATCCTGCAATAGCTATGTTCAAAAAGAAGTTTAAAATAAGCAAACAAACAATTAAATAATTCATAATGTCTTTCTTATGCTAAAACGCTGTCGGTCAAATCAAGCCTAGGCTGAGTTCTAATGGTGCTCGATTGAGAAACTTTAAGTCTCAAAGTTGGACTTTCAATCCAAGCTGGATTCTTAAATAAGCCAATGTTGTCATAAACTGAACATTGATAAATTGTGGCATTTGGTGTAGCCACAGCTAGCTTGGACTTTGTGTTGTATTCTATCAAAAATTCTAATTGACTCACAACACTTCTGCAAATTGCATCGGGTATGACGGCAATCAAAATTCTTGAATCATAAAATATATTGGTTGAAAGATCTTTCTTAAAAAATTGGATCGCTAACCGCCATACAGATGTCCCTAAATTTATGCTACCAATAGTATTAGTGCAATTTAATTCTGAAATTACGTCCCATGTTTCATATGAGTTGTTATCAAAGGACAATCCTTTGTAATGCAAATTATTTTGCCAAGAATCATTTATTTCATTATACTTAAGATCTAAAGTACGGCTTATTGTAAGACCATTTCGAACTAAAAACTTTGAAAAACTATTGTTTGTCGCCAAATTATGATATAGCTGAATGGTGAGTGGCAAATTATAACAACCGCACTTTGTAAGATTGTCGGTCAGCCCAGTCAGGTTGTTTAGTTCTACATCTGTTAAGAAGCTAGCCGATAAATTTAATACGCTCATTTCAAATCCAAAGGATTCATCTTCTAAAGCGACATCGCCAGCAACAGTATTTGCTTGGCCTGAAAGGCTAAGTGAGTTTCCTGAAGATTGAAAAGTTCTATTAGAACAACGAACTCTTGAAGCTCCGCTCAAGCCTAATGAGCCTGTGGTAGAATAATAGAATTGATCCGAAATTATTATTGAAGTGCCAGATAATAGTACTAAACCATTACTGGTGTGGTTTTGAATCAACGTATTTGTGGCAGAGCCTTTTAATTTAAGTCCGCCACGCATAGTATACCATGCAGGGTTCACTAATGCTTCTGTTGTGCCTATTACACAGCCTCCTTGTGGCTCCTCTAAGTATGGCAGAACCAAAGCTTCGCCACCAAGCAACGAACCTCCTTGAACGATGGTGTTCTCAGTAAATGAAACCCCTCCTCCAATGAATGCCCCAGAAGCCACTACGTTTTGTTTGTAGTTTTTTATGGCTTTTGAAATACTTTGACCAGTTAAGGAAATTCCGCTTGTTGGTTCCCAATAGTAAGTCGGACCTTTAGTTCTTGCTTGTCCAGAGGTTCGCAAAATCGACCCTGTGGGGTCTTCATAAGTTACTTGAACATTTATGTAATCAACACGGCCTATGGCTACAACATTGGAAAGATTTTGTATTTTAAGTTGAACGCCAAAATTTGCACTATTAATGTCTTCAATTGAAACATTTTCAAGCTTCCAAATTTTTGGTGGAGGAACTTGTGATTCAAATAGTGGATTTTTCCAATCATGCAACCCGACATCAATTACGTAATACTTTTTGGTTTCTATCAATGGCCAACTTGTATCGGTTACCGCTAAATTTTCAGAAATTAGCTCATCTCCAAGCAACAAATACACTTCTCGATCTCTAACATTGGTAGACGATGCCTTTCTGTCTATGCTAACAACAATCTGTATAATTCTAGCCCAAGAAGGCAAGTTTAATCCAAAATCACGCCCAATTAAAGCTTGCGATTTCTTATTGTAACTAATGTCTGTTGATGAGTATAAGCCGTTGTCAGAAGTGATTCTTTCGGTCAAGGACCACAATTGCTCGCTTGAATTACTTGCGATTGAATTGGTTTGGGTTGGATAAATTTGCTCAGTTTTGTTTGGCCATTGACCGCCAACAAAAGACCATCTGCTAAAGGCAGATTTAGCTGAGCCAGACATGCTTACGCCGCCTCTCATATTTAAATGATCTGCATAAGAAACAGCATTGCCTGAGACGGTGACATTTCCAGTGGCTGCAAATTTGTACTCTGGTAAATTTTTAATATAAGAGGCTTTAGCAAATCCACTAATCAGAATATCTCCAGTTGGATTGATTGGAACTTGATATTCTTTAAAAGCATTTACTTGCACAAAAGTATTGAATCCAATGTATTCTAATACATCTTGATCCACACAGAAATCTGCACATTCTGGTACATTGCAAACTTCAACGTCAATCAATTTATTACAATCATGGTTTGTTCCTGCTATTTCTTCGGCAGCAACAACAGTGTTTTCAGCAGGTCGTGAAAATCTTTGTACAAAATCTATGGGAAATTTATATCTTCTTTGTTTTAACTTTTGACATAATTCTGTCAAAGATCTAGCGTGAACATTTAATATAAACTTCTGACAGCATGGGTCTTGTGGTAAACATGGGTCTTGCGTGCCCTTTCCAACTACACGATACCAATACATTGTTAATTGGCCTAGATTCCAAACAAATTTTGTATCTTTAATTACATAGGAATTTAAACGCCATCTAAAACCAATATCGTGATTAAAAACAAAATTTACTTTAACGGGATTTGTGCCTTGAAGGCTTATGCCGCCACTTGCCTTGTATGAAATTGATTTGAGACCAGCATTAGAGCTTCCTAGGATTGTGATGGTCCCTGATCCCAAATATGGCGGTATGAGTCTTTGTTGGGAATTAGAAGATGATCCAAATAAATTAAGACCGTGAATTACACTTCCAAATGGCGGTTCGTTAATCGAAGCTGTGCTATCTGCTATGCCGCCAGATTCGATTCCACCTTTAGGAATAAAAGCAAGTGTTAAAAAATTGTCCCCAGCAACGCTGGCTCCGCCCATCATCAAAATGATGACGCGTACATCAGAAGATCCATTTGATATCAAACCACTGACAGATTCGCTTGGTAAATAATAAACTGCGATGTCTGATATGCCCGTGTTTACAATTCCACCGTCCAAGGATGGATTGTATGTAACATCGGGAAGGCTAGTAGATCCCGTTGTGGAGCCTCCCGTAGCAATATATCCATGCTCATTAGGAGAGTCTCCAGCCAACTGGCAACCAACACTAATTACGTCAATTATATAAATTGCATTTGTAAGTGGATCACCGCCAATTTGCAAACCACTTGAAGTTAACTCAACTGTGACAGTTGAAGATTTTTCAGATGATCCTGAAACTTGAATGCCTGAAGCTTCTTCTTCGTAGTTGAATACGTTAGACGTGAAGGCAGCACCTCCATTTGAGATGCCGCCGTCCATAATTTCATCATAAGTATTTCCGCCGTTCAAATCAGACATTTGTTTCTGCTAGCTTACCCTTCAAGCTTTTCAATAATCGTTCCAACTAATTTATGCCTTACAATTGAATCAGCTTTAAATTCAACCACACCAATTCCTTGAGTGCCACGAAGTTTTTGAATCACATCTATTAGAGCAACTTTTCCACCAATATCACTTTGAGTAGGATCTCCGGTGATAATAAGTTTGCTGTTTTCTCCGAAGCGAGTCAAAAATAGTTTTAATTGCAACATCGAAGCGTTTTGTGCTTCATCGAATATACAAATTGCATCATGGAATGAACGGCCACGCATGTAAGCTATTGGTGCAATTTCTATCGATTCATCTACTCTTTCACGCCAAGGCCCCTCACGACCGACCATTTGGTCAATACAGTCGTATAAAGGCATCATGTACGGGTGTACTTTTTCTTCAAACTCTCCGGGTAAAAAGCCTAAAGATTCTCCAGATTCAACAATTGGCCTTGTTAATATGATACGACTTCGTTGTTTGTTGAGAATTTGCTCTACTGCAAATGCACTTGCAAGGTGAGTTTTCCCTGTACCCGCTGGGCCTACTAAGAAAAGCACATCATTTTCTTGAAATGCCTCCCAAGCCGCACTTTGAGCTTTATTTTTAAATTCGATATGAAAATTTCTACCACCAAAAGCAGGTTTAGTTGTTTTTGTGGGTTTTGCACTCGACTTACGAGTTTGGTGCTTTGTATTTGTTTTTTGTTTCCTAATTGCCATGTCGCTCCTTTCAAGAGATTCATACATGTATTTAGGTAACAAACTAGGAGATTGAGACAAATAAAAATCCCTTGCTAAACTTTGCAATTTAGCAAGGGATTTTTTACCATCACAATTTTTCAAGAAAAACTGACATAAGTGTGGGTCAGATATCCACCCATCTTTGCCACCTTATGCTTGATAAACAAAAAGGTCACGCTTCTCATGTTATAACCAGACTGGAGTTTTTGTCCCTATTTTGCGACCATAAATAAGAGACATAACACAAAAGCCAAAATTTCCCTCCAACTAAATTTGTGTTATCAATGATGGATTTTAGCACATACCGCGAAAGATTGCTGTTCTTTCCACTTTCCGCCTTTTTTGGTAAGGTTCGCCACCAACTACTATCGCGGACAGCAGTATCCGACCAGCTTAATATGGCACAAACTGGCATCGCCTCCCAGAATCGTCTGGGAACGCCTAGCTTATAGTCCTAGGGCGACCCACTCTTTTTCAAGAGTCGGCTGTGCGTTGGAATTATAATACAAGAAAGAAAAATTACAATGCTAAATACTTCTATGATCAGATTTAAAGAATTTTTCCAGCAACAAGACAACATGATTGAAGAAAAGGGCGATATTAAACAAACCCTTGCAAAACTTCCACCATCTCATGCTGCCTTAGTAAAAGGTTTCAGGTGGAAATTCCATGGAGGAAACACTCTAAATGGAGATGATGAACACGTTGGTTATATGGATGATCACTCCAAGGAAATAGCAGTAGCTGCTCCTTGGAATTATGGAAGAGAATTCACTATACTTCACGAAGTTGGACACAAGGTTTGGGAAAGATTTGTGCAACCCAAACCAGAATTAGTGAAAAATTGGACTGAAATTGTTGCAAGAACAAAAAATAAACAAAAGCAATCACCTGAAGAGCTTTTTTGTCATGCTTATGCAAACAATTATACCAAAAACAAAATTGTTATTCACGACCACCCTGAATGGAAGCAATTTATAAATAGCTTGCCCCAATAATCATATTAAGATTTTTGGGTTTGAGCCATTAATTTTCCAACTATGCCCATGGCCTGCTCGCACATTCTCTCGTATTCGCTTGGGTCCATAACAAACGCCTTATAGTGATGAATGATTGTGTTTCCTAAAGCCTGAGGATTATGACCCTTTACTTGTGCTCTCAACGTCATAATGAATGACATTCCAACAAAAGGCAAATCCTCGGGCCAAGGACCAATATCATCCCAGCAGCGTCTTGTGACCAACATGCAATGTTCTTGCACAAAACTAACCTGTTGTTTTTGTATGTAATAAGCTTGTAAATTTGTGCCGACCAAGCCAGAGCTTCGACTTTCAGACAAATTGATCATCACATCGATCCATGCTGGGTCTAAAATAACGGTATCTGCGTGCAAAAATATAAAATACTTTGAATTAGGGTCTGCAATTGAAACGCCTTGGTTGGCCGCTTTTGACCAATAAACGTTTTTATCGTTTCTAATTACTTTAATTCCCTCTTCTTCAAGCACATCCAAATAATCTTGTGTTTCTTGATTTGAAGCATTATCAACAACAATTACTTCATAATTGTTGAGGTTACTCATTACATAAACAGATTGTAAGCAAATGTTCAAAAAAGATGGCTGATTATGGTGAACTATAATGATTGAGACTTGCTCATTTGAACCATCGTGCAAATTGAGTGTCAAAGTAGGTTTTCCTGCTGGGGACTCTAAGGGATTAAAAGGCTGTGTCATTGTTAATATCTCCTAACGGACATAATAACAAAGTAAAAATAAAGAATTTTTTTGGCTAAACAGAAGATAAATAACTCAAAAGGTGAATAAAATGGGCGACAATGTAAGATTAACAGATCATGACAAGCTAATTGCTGCTGATGAAATTAACAATATCAAGCATTTAAAGGTTAAGCTTACTTATGGCGAAGATGACTCTGTAACTTCAGTTAGTTCTAACACGCCACTGCCGGTAATATCTAGTTTTTCTTCAACCTCTGGAGATGCGTTTGGTAAATTGCGTGTCAGTGAGCCTATGACACTTGGAGATTATCACCATGTTAGTGGGGAAAATCCCGAAATGATCCTTAAAACAAGCGGTGGAGGATCTGGCAGTGCCGATGTGGCTACGAGCAGCTATATTTTATCTTTAGGCACTACAGATGGTGGTTACGCAATACATCAAAGTAAAATGTATCACCATTATCTTCCGGGGAAAAGTCAAGTTTTCTTACAAAGTTTTTGCTTTGGATCAGCCAGAGTAAATACAGTAAAACGATGTGGTTATTTTGATGATAGAAATGGAATATTTTTTCAACAATCAGGCGATGGTTCTTTAAGTTTTGTAATTAGATCTTATATCACCGGCGTTGCTGTGGATACTGTGATTCCACAAACTCACTGGAACAAAGATACGTGCAGCTTTGATATTCAAGGTCAGGGGGTTTTGCCGAATGGATCAAACGCAGAAAATTACGGCAAATTTGGTTCTTTCGATATAGATGTTACTAAAACCCAACTTCTTATGTTGGATTTTCAGTGGTTAGGTGTTGGGAGACTTAGAATTGGGTTTGTGCATGAAGGCCAATGGATAATTGCTCACGAGATATATCATTCAAATTATGGAACAAACGTGTATTGGACACAGCCAAGTCTGCCAATAAGATGCGAAATTAGAAATACAGGATTGGCTGTAGGAACTGCATCCCTAAAACAAATTTGCGGCACTGTAATGAGTGAAGGGGGGTATTCCGAAACTGGGCTAATCAATGTAAGAACTAGCAGTCTTACAGGCAGAACAATTGTGAATGGAGGCGACTCCATGTGTGTGCTTGCAATTAGATTGAAAAACACGTTTAATTCTGATGTGGTTAGAGGAATAGTAAGGGCCATTCAAGCTTCATTAATTATTACTAATTCTCCAGTCTATTTTCAAATAGTAAAATTCAACAGTCACACGAGTATTACGGGTGGAAATTGGTTTAGTCATTCGAGTGATAGCATAGTTGAGTACAATTCAACAGCTACGGGATTTTCAAATGAGATCCCTGTAGCTGGTCAATTTGTGCAAGCTGCTGCTAGTGTCAACACCACTAATACTGGAGTGGTTATAAACTCTTCAGTCAATAAACGTGGTTTTATTACTCAAAATTATGACTCAACCGATAGTGATGCATATGGAATTATAGTTACAGCATTAGACAGTAGCAATAATGTGAACATTAAAGTGTATGCTAGTTTGCAATGGAGTGAAACGAGGTAATTTATGTCATTTTTTCAAAATGTGTTTGAGTCAGAATTTCGAGGCAGCTTATTTAGTGCAGATCGTAGATTGCAATCAAACTTTAAAATATCACCTAATTCTAATAGTAGCATGTATATGCTAGCAGCCAATTCAGGTCCTTATGATTTGACAGGAAACACTGATCTAAGTATAAATTATGCCTATGATCCTATGCTTTTAGGTTACGCCACGGTCGCAGTTGATGTGTCGGGCTCAGACCCAGCGGCGACTACATCGCAAGAAATTGTGTCTGCATTAAACTCAAACGCAATATTTGCAGAGAATTTTTTGGCTGTAGTTTTTAAAGATTCATTGTTGATAAAGGGTAAAAAAGATAGAGCTAATTTTAAAGCATATATCTCTAATTCCGATGCCGAACAGATAATTGGATTTAATGCAAAAGCACCTGTTGTAGAACTTCCTAGTTATTTTGAAAAATATGCGATAGAAAACAGGTTTTCCTATCAAGACTTAGGGCCACACAGATTGATTTTATTAGATCCAAGCGACCCTGTTGATGCAGCAATAATTACTGCCGCTGGATTAGATCCTTTGACCCCAACGCCTGATTGGAAACTCTTAAGAGGCAACAATGATGCTTTTTGGTTCTATAAAAGAACCTACACCTCAGGACAACTTACTAGTGAAATTAAGTATCCTGCTGGAGCGTCTGAAGGTGATTTAGCTAAAAAAACATTTTATGAATATGATGGTTCCGACCTAGTAGGAATTATGGAAACGCCTTATGTTTTGCAAACATCTGATTTAATAACTCCATAATTGACTTTGGTCTATAAATATATTACTTCTAACTCTAAAAGGAAATAAAATGAAAGAAGAAAAAGATGAGAAAAAGGGATTAAGTGCTTCGCAGAAAAAGTTGCCACCGGCCCTTCAAGCTGCTATTATGAAAAATAAAGGCAAGAAGCACATGGATGCTGACGATGTTGAAGCAAGAGATATCGACAAAAATGGAAAAATTGATGGGTGGGAAGTTGGCAAAGCCAACGCCATGAAAAAATCCATGAAAGGAAAAGATTTTGATGATGAATCAGAATCAGAAGATAAAGATGAATCTTTCTTTTCAAGAATTCCCACTTTTACGGAGTGGGTCCGAAGAAAAGAAGCTCAGTAAAATAAACACATGAATAAAAATGGCTGATTGAAGAAATCAGCCATTTTTATTCATCTTCCACTTGGATATCTTCCATGATTCCGTATTCTAAAATGCATTCAGTATCTCCAAGTTTTGCAGTTCTTGGCAGTTCATTTTCTCGTAAAAAACGAAATAGTTTTTCGCTGTTTTGACTAGCCTTAATTGCACGGACAAATACATATTCGCCTTCAATTTGGCGAGCAATACTGACAAGAACACTTACTTTCATTGACCCTCCCAAGAAAAGTTGATATCTTCTTCTAACCAGACATTCATAAGCGGATCGCCTGTTTTGATTTCAACTATCTCTCTACCCACATTCATTACGTGAGCAAAAACGGTCCCGGTTTTAAAGTTTCCGGGGGCATTTGTTGCTACCATACCACGGTTTGATAATTCTGGTGTTAATGAGAAGCACATCTTAAAACCGGGCTCTACAACGACTTGAACATCAGTTTCTATAACCGCTGATGATCTATGATTAAAAGCTATTTTCGATCCCAACACTTCGCTAGTCGAGGTTTTAGGAATCTTTGCACATAAAGTTGTGCCCTCTGGTTTTGTGCCTGTAATTTTTACTTTAGGACTCTTCTTTGCCATTTTCTGCCTCTTCTGTTAACGTTTCTGTTTTGCCACGCATTTCAATTTTTCTTTTTTGACGAACTCTTTCAACCATCACATTAAAGTTACGACGAAAACTTGGAAGTGCCTGAGTTGGGTATCCCTCTGCAAGTTTTATCAAACCTTGAGTAGTGTAGTCGTCAAAGCCTTGTATTTTTATCCAATTTACAATAGTTTCCAAAGTAAGTTGTCTCTGTAATCGACTGGATGATTTTCCCGGTATATAAACTTGTGCTTTAATTGATGATGTTTCACTCACTGCTTGCTCCTATTGCTTCTTGATATAATTGAGTTCTATTCATTTCAGCCTTAGCTGCCTCTCCTCTGACTTCATCTGGAGCCATAAAGAAATCTTCAGGCAAAGTATTAATTTCATCAAGATGTTCAAATACTGCTTGACTGAAATTGTGTATTTCATCGCCATTTACCATATAGGCTTTGCGATTGATAATATCTACGCTAGCCATGACAATCTCTTCGAAGTCATCAACAATTACTTTTATTTTTGCTGGTGTCAAAAAAACAACTTCTTTAACTTCGCATCGATCAAAAAAACCCGTATTTAAACTCATATTTTTACCTTCAACAATAAATACAAACATAATAGAGTGAACAAATGGGTAAATTTAAAGAATTCATCATAGAAGAAGAAGTTGGATTGGCCGATCTTGGTCCAAATATAGAAAGGCTTTTTAACAGCCAAGAATTTGGAAACCAAATTGGAGGAGCTTTTGTGTCATCGCAATGGAATGGCTTGAATGTGCCAACACCATGGAGAGGAGATGATTTACAAACTGCAAGGAACCCTATTGACTTAGGAATTTCCTCGGTGCAAAGAACTGGAAGAATCACTACATTAATGAAATCTAAAAATCCAATATATATTAGACTTTCAGACGGCACTGAATGCAACTTCTCATTTGATGAATTCAAAAGAATTCAAGGAGATCCAAATATTGGAAAAACAATGACTGTTGTTTTTCAACGTCATCCAGACGATAGTACAAGGCAGTATTCTAAGATTGACAAAGCTATTGTGCTGGATTAAACCCTCTGTCTTGTTCCCACCCGCTTCTCCATGCATCGGCAACATTGGTTATATTCAAAAAATTAGGCCCATGAGATTGTAAGTTTTGAGTTGTCATAGGCTGAAAGTTAATTTCTGCATCTTCTTGCTGTTCCAAATAAGCTTTGGTAGCCTTAAGCCCATCTGGGTTTATTTTATCAGGATCAAATCCCGGCCCATAAGGTGATGGGGAATAGCTTTTTTGAAGTTTTTCTATAACTCGATCAGCCGTGGCATCAATTAAAAACTTACTAAGAAAAAACCCTCCTAGGTTGAGCACGCTTAATGCTATTAAAACCCAAAACAATTTATTCCTCATGAGATTTTTCATTGTCTACTCCTAATTTTTCAATAAGTGTATTTCTGGCATTTGCAATTCGAGCAAGCTCAAAAACGGCTAACTCCTCAATAATTTCTTTGTAACGACCATCTACAGCCATGGGTGTTTCAAGCTTTACATGAACGTATAGGTCGCCTCTACCGTATATATTCCCATCACGACCAAATACTGGCACTCCCATATTTTTCAATTTAAATTTTGCATTTGATTGAGTCCCAGAGGGTATCTTTACTTTGACAAGCCCATCTAATGTTGGAACCTCAATTTCTGTTCCAAGTATAAGCTCGCTATACGACATTGGGAATTTTAGGATCAAATTTCCTGAGTCAGATCTTTCAAATATTTCATGAGGTTTTACGGTGATAATTAAAAACAGATCACCGGGAATGCCTTGTGGTTTGTTTGAAGGGTGCCCAAGACCATTTTGACAGAAACGCATTCCAGTTTCTACTCCAGCAGGAACATCAAAACTTATAGTGTCTGTTTGCGATGGGCCAAAACCATGATCGCATTGGCCACAAGGTTCACCAATTGTATCACCCATCCCACCACAAGTACGGCATTGCGTTTGAACTGTAGCGGCTCTCCCATAAATGATCTTAACGCCACTTCCATTACAGTCAGCACACTGTTGTCTAGTGCCTCCAGCACCTTGGCAATGATTGCAAAGAGATTTACGAGTAAATGGAAGTTCGAGCTTAGCTCCCTTATAAACTTGTTCAAGCGTAAGCTCAACATTTACAAAAACATGCTCACCCTTGGTGGCTCGCTTTTGATTAAAGAACTGTGAAACAAAAAAGTCGTCTAGTGGAGATGAAAATGGTTTATTTTGTCCACCAAATGGATTAAAGCCTTGACTGCCTTTAGTTGAACCAAAGGTGTCGTATTGCTTTCTTGCATTTTCGTCACCTAAAATTTCATATGCATCAGAAATTTCTTTGAATTTTGTTGCACATTCTGTATCACCTTGATTTTGGTCTGGGTGATATTTCATAGCTAAATTTCTATAAGCTTTTTTTATTTCGTCTAGTGTGGCCGTGCTAGGCACGCCTAAAACTGAATATGGATCTTTCAAAATTTTCTCCCAGCTAATTCCCGACACATATTGTCGTAGTTTTTAAGTTGATCAGCTTGAACATTTTTATGCCAAAGCAATTGGTAGTCATGAATGCCCTTATATTGGGCAACCAGCCCAGTAGGGTAACAAAGACCACATTTTGCGTGTAAGTTTTCAAAAAAAGATCGATCAGTGTCTTTAGTCCATGGTTTGTTTTCAACATGCTTAGTTGAATCAGCAAACCACGCCCCATATTTTTTACAGCAATCTAGACGCCAAGAAACTTGTGATGCATCTAATTTGCCCACTGGATTAATAGGGACATTAAACTGATTGTACTTATTTGTCAAACTAGTAGCTTCAAAGCTTTTCTGTAACAGAGGATTATACAAATGTATTTTTGAATATGCATACAAAACATTCGAATTTTCGATAAAAAAATCGCTCAGTTTTTGTAAGTAAGTCGGATGCAATTCGTCATCATCACATAAAATCAAAGCCACATCTGAATCGGTGCTTTTCATAGCTTCATTTGCAAACTTTCCAAGAACAAGACCGTTTGCAATTTTATTTTCAAAACTAGCATTGGATTGAACAAATTTTACTTTAGTAATCAAAGCACCTAGAATTTCTTCCACTATGGGCTTTCCAGCAATATGACTTCCGTCATCTCCAAAGAGCAATTCCCAATTTTGGTGAAATTCATTTGCTTGAACAAGACTTCTTAAAGCGTTTTTGACTAAAATGGGCCTATTATAATAGGCCATCAAAATGAGTATTTTTAATTGTTTATCATCAGGCATTTTTCTTATATAATCATAGTTTCGCTTTAATAAATCATGCTCTCAATAACTCGCAAACTTCGAATTGTTGGCACTATTCTTGCAAAAAATGAAGAAGATATTATTGGCACCAATATTGAGCATCATATAAATCAAGGTGTTACTCATTTTATTATTACCAACAATAATTCAACAGATAAAACCCGTCAAATAGTTGAAAAATATCCTGAGGTGGTTGAAGTCATTGACGAGCCCGGAACTAATCATAATCAGTCTGCATGGGTCACTCGTATGGCCCACGTAGCCTGCAAGCTTGACCCCGACTGGATAGTACATTTCGATGCTGATGAGTTGTGGTGCGGATTGTATAATTTAGAAAAAATGAATGGCAACTACATCGGCTGCACAAGGATGCATTTACATCCTCCTGTGCATAATACTTGGTCTTTGAGCAATATGAGATATTATTTAGATTTCGATCATATTTCAGATCTGCCGGGCGAATGTAAGGTGGCTCATAGACCAGATCTTGAAATTGGCATAACACATGGAAACCATGGATTTGCAAAACACTACAATATGATATTTACAAATCAAGTTTGGCGACATCATTATCCCATAAGAAATTTAGATCAATTCAAAAGAAAAGGTTTTGATGGACATCGAGCTTTATTGCAACGCGGAGTTATTTGTGATCGATGGAAAATGTGGCACGACTTACATGCAGAAAACAAATTAGATGCTCTTTATGAAAGTGTTTGCAATTCATGGATGAATATGATAAAAAATCCAAATAAATTGGATTTAATAAACCTAATCAAATTTTGGTCAACTCCTGAGACTATTCAATATTTTACGTGTAATAATTTTCTGCCAAAAATTGGCGAATGGCCTAAAAACAATTATGAAAAATAAAGTTATACTAGCAAAAGGCACAAGTCACTTATTGACACATATGGTGGAGTCAACGAATCAAAAAATAAACGTAGATCACATTGTTGCAATTTGTGCTTTACGTGACCCATCTTTAAATTCAATGAATTTAAAAGTCGATGAAATCAACAAAAATATTTTTGCTTTGACTCGCAAGTGGAAACAACAAAATCAAGAACACGTATTGGCGGCTGAATATGCAAGCGTTTTGCTAGATATGGGTCGCTTAAATGTTAAAGTAATTGAAGGAGAATGTCTTTACGTTCCATATATCTACAACACAGTAAAAATGATTCACAAACAATATGGTTGCAAACTAATAGAAGTTGAGTTCTTCAAAGATCAATTAAGAGTTGATGATAATTATTTTTCACATCAACAAACTATAGATTATTTAAAATTGATTTTGTCGTAGTGCTCAAAAGGCAAATGTTGATTTAGATTTGGTAATCATTTTATCGATCAATTCTACATTAAAATTTGAATTACATGATCCATTATATTTTTTAACACGTTCTTGATTTTCCCATTCGCTACGTAAAAGACCTAAAAGCAAAGAATCATAGTACCTACCACATTTATAGACAGCCTTTCTCTTTTTGCCTTCAATTTTCATTCCTAGCTTTTTTATCTCAAGCATTTGTGCTGGCAAATGATATTCCAATACTTCGGCTTCTACACGATTCATATTCAGCATTTCAAAAGCGAAATCTAAACCGGCACAAAATCCTGCAATCGAATGATTTCTTTGATCATGATATATTGATCCTGAGATTTGTAGTTTTCTACTTATAAAATCTATGGAAGTGTATACTGCAACTCCTATTGGTTTGCATTTTATTTCACCGACCAAAACAATTTGGTCTGTAGGGATGGACTCAAACCATTTTAATTGATCATCCTGATTGGAAATCAAAGTTTTATGCGTACCCCACCAACTATTTGCCTTGAGGCAATAGAGGCTAGGCAAATCTTGCCTTTCAATTTTTCTTAATAAAACTTCATTTTTATGAACATACATTAAAAACCCTCTATTTGCCAATTATGCCTTGGTGAGTCAGATTTGGTATAGGAGTTATTGACCACATAACGATCAATAAGCAACGAGCCAATTCGGACATAGAGAGCAATGTCGGCACCCACCACGTTGCCAGCGTAACACAAACTATGTCCCGACTTTAGTTCAAATTTTTGACCATTAGCAAGTGATAACACAATTGCATAATCTTGAACATTTCTGATCAAATACATGTTTCTAATTTCAATATAAAATCAATTCAGAAATGTATTCTTCCAAATTTATTGTAGGACGATATCCTAAAACTTTAGTAGAAGTAGATAAATCAGCTAAGGTTGTATCTGCTTCTCCGGGACGTTTAGGGATATAAACATAATCGTGCTTGAACATTTTAGCCAATTCATTAATTGAATAGTTTTTCCCAGTTCCTAAATTAAAAACAGTAGCGTTATGGTGCTGCTTAGACATGGCAATCAAACCGCTAACAATATCTTGTACGTGGGTAAAATCTCTACGTTGCTCACCGTTACCAGTTATTGTTAGGGGCAATTTGTTCTTAAATTGTTTTGCAAAAATGCCAATTACAGTAGCGTAAGCACCTTCGTCTAATTGCCTGTGCCCATATACATTAAAAAATCTGGCAATAGCAACCGAAACACCATAAACACGGTTGAACAAGGCACAGTATTCCTCTCCAACATGTTTAGTAAACGAATAAGGATTAGCGTAGATGTCGTGATATACAGAACTAGATCCAGCAAAAACAACCTTGGCTTGTGTTTTTGCTGCGTATTCTAGAATTTTCAGCGTTCCAGTGACATTAGATTCATGCGTCAGAACAGGTTTTTGAAAACTTGGTTGAATTCTGGGCTCTGCTGCCAAATGAAAGATGACATCAAATTTTTCCAAATCATGTTCTTCAGAAACATTATATCTAAAAAAACGAGCTTTAGGGTTGAGATTTTCTTTTTTGCCTGTTGATAAATTGTCCCAAATTACCACTTCGTTGTTTTGGTCTATTAGAGAGTCTACTAAATTAGAGCCAATAAAACCTGCACCTCCGGTAACTAAACACTTCATATTTTAACTCCTGTTATTGCACGATATAAGAGTGCGAAATATTGTCAAATGTAGATTGATTGAAAAATAAGTTTGGATCTTCGATGGCGTTTGATCCTTGGGAAGTCACCCAAGGAAGTGAGTAGCTGCTGATAGGGAGAAACGTGTGAAAATTATAATCAGAGAACTGCTCGCTTTCTAGTTTCACATCTTTAAACGATTCTTGAATTGCTTCAGCGACAAAGCTTTCTTGTAAATCTAAGCTGCCATACCAGCCTGCTTCGTATGCTTTTCTAAGCAATTGTGCTAGTTCATTTTCTGTAAATTTTTTGATTTTTAATTGTGTATTGTTCATATTATCCCTTAATCAAACAGAGCTATGAATTATAAAAAATAACTTATGAAATAATGCTCACCATCACGTTCCCCAAGCAATACCCCAATCATATATCCTTTTTGTGTTAAAAAATGAAACAAAAATTTTTCAGCTTCATAAAAGTTTTTAGGCTGAGAAAAATTTTCCTGATTTTTAATAAGCGATAAAATTTCTGGGCAATAAGAGCAATCTATTCCAGTGAAAACAACTCGAAAATGATCAAATAGTGGTCTGTTGCCAATTTGCGGAAATGAATCCAAGTGTTGGATCAAGTTTTTAATTTCTTCGCTTGCATGTTCATTTATCTCGTGATAAGGGTATGACATAGCCGACATCTTAAGTTGTTTGCCATTTTTCAATTTCACAGGAAAAGCAAATTTATCTTCTGGAAGATAATAAAAAGTAGAAGTTGACTGTGTGTTGGTTTCAAAGCCATGCATTTTAGCAAGTGTGTATGCGGCATGTGTCAAGGTGATTTTGTTAAAGCCATAGTAGGATCTTTTTGCAGCTTGCACTTCCATATCGCTTATAGTTTTTTCAAGTTGATTAGCGACAAAACTAAGGCCATGTTCCAAAAATAATTTTTTTCTTTCTATTGATTGTAAAATTTCATGGGATAATTGATTTTCAAATCTTGCAAATAAAGAAAAACTTGAAAGTAAAGAGTCCCAGTAGTTGCTATCAAAAAACAGAGCGAAATTGATTGATTGCTTTCTTTTTGTTGCTCTTATAAAATCTCTTTGCTGTTTTGATTTAAGTAATCTGACATGTCTTTGATTTTCAATAGGAGAACTAATTTCTTGATCTATAAGAGGCAAAGATGGGTGATTTGACAACCAGCCTTTGATGTGATCAACAAACGCAGGAGAAACATTTTGTTTTTTAACCAATTCAAAAATCTTAATTAAATCAATTGCTCTATTGCTAAATGTATCTCCTTCCAAACCAACTAATTCGCCTTTGCAAACATCTCGCAAATCAGGGTGATTAAGATCAATTAAATCAGCAAAAGCCTTTAACTTCTCACCTAGTGCACCTAAAGAAGAATGTAAATCTAGAATTGATAAATCTTTCATGATTGAAAAAATGCCTGTGCATTCAGAATGTGATGCACAGGCATTTTTCATGCAGTAGTTTTTAGCAATAAAGCTTGCTTGTTCTTCTTTAATCTGCGTTAGGTTCATTATGCTACTAAAGATCTTTCTTCTCTTTTTTCACGTCAAGCTTACACATTAAAGTGTTCCCCTCAAACTTCGGAGGGCATTCGACAGTCACGATCTCTCCGAGTAATTCTATGACTTTATTGAGGACTGCAAAACCCTGATCTTTATGGGCTTTTTCCCTTTGTTTGAAGCGACAAACGCACTTAACTTTGTTGCCTTTTTCTATGAATTTTCGAATTTGATTTACTTTGGTTTGCAAATCTGCATCTCCAATAACATAACGAAAATCAACTTCTTTTTCTTTGACTTGATGTTGTTTTGAATTATCTTTCTTCTTTTTGTTGCGTTCGAACATATATTTGCCATAGTTAGTTATATGGCAAACTGGGGGACGCACATTAGGAGAAACTTCAACTAAATCAAGATTGTTTTGTTTTGCTAAATTCAAAGCATCTCTATTAGACATAATGCCCAAGTTCTTACCGTCAAAAATCACAAGAACTTGAGGGATTCTGATTTGTTCATTTGATCTAACCCAATCTTTTTTAGATCTTTCGTCACGTTCGAAATGATCCGGTCTTACTTTAGCCATAGGTGGCTTATTTTCCTTCCAGTTTAAGAATTAAAATTTAAGATCTTTTAGAGATGCCCAAAGCCACTCTTTTAAGACCTTGAGAAACGTCGTGCTTTTCTAAAAGAACATTTATTACAAATAATTCTTTTGAGTCAAGAGCTAATTGTAAAACATTTTCTAGATCATCTTCACTTTTGACAAGGGCACCTTTGCCCCCGCCAATCATCTCTGTAATTTTATGATAGTCCCAACGTCTTATATTATTGAAGTCACCATCCAACAACAATCTTTCAGTTGTGTATCCGTCATTATTAAGAACAAAAACAATTGGGTTCAAGTTACGACTTACAATAGTGCTTAATTCGGTGCAAGACATTTGAAACGCTCCATCACCAACAATAACTATAGGCCGCACATGTGGCAAAAGCGTCTGCAATCCCAAAGCATAAGGAATTGCAGGACCCATGCTTGAATAAAATGCAGGACAAAGAAAGTGATGTGTGTGATGAACGGTAAGTCCCATGGCACCAAACAGAGAATCTCCCATGTCAGCACAAATTGCCATGTTGCGGTCTAAAATCGCATCAATTTTGGCAAACAGCCTATCTGAGGTAATTGCAGTATTTGGTTTGGGCTCAAAAGCTGGAGCCTTTTGAGGTGGAGGCACATCAGGCTTTAACTTAGGAGTTCCTTCATACTTAAATAAAGTTTTGCAAAAATCGGTAAATTGAATATTTGTAAATGTGTGATTGCGAATTTTCAAACCTTCAACATTTGCCCATACAACCTGTCTTTTGGTCATTTTTGCTGGCCTAAAGCACATGGCAACGTCGTCGTGATAATCCCCAAAAACTAACAAGCAATCAGATTCATCAATAATTTTTTTAGTGACTTCTTGGCTACCATTTCCAAGGTAGGTCCCAGCAAATAATGGGCTTTTTTCATTTACTACACTTTTGCCTAACATAGTTGTAGTCATGGGAATTTGATTTTTTTCTGCAAATTGCACCATATCCTCACCAAGCTTATATCGTGCAATTTCCACCCCAGCCAAAATGACAGGCTTTTTGGCTTCAACAATATATTGCTGAACTTCTCTTATTGCCTCTTCAAGATTAACAGAATCTGTGCAAGGGGCCGTTGGGGTTCCAACCTTATACACATCATAAGTAATACTTTGTTTAGCTACATCTCTAGGTAATTCAATATAAATCGGTCGCTTATAATGTTGCAAGGCTTCAAAAGCCTTGTCAATTTCGTATCCCGCAGTGGCAGGGTTATCCAAAACTGTGGAGTAACATGTAATTTCATCAAACATCTTTTTTTGTGAATTAAAGTGTCTGACCATGTGGTGTAGCAAGAAATCTTCATTTCTTTCGTTCAAGCCGGGAGCACCCGATATTACAATCAAGGGAGATCGCTCGGCATAAGCACATTGTACAGCATTGATCAACTTAGATGCACCAACACTGTAAGTGCAAACTACGCAACCGGCACCATTGACTCTAGCGTAAGCATCAGCGGCAAACCCTGAATGGTTTTCGTCTGTGTTGTTTACCACAGCCACTCTGTCATCATTCCAAAGCTCTTTGTAAAAATCAATCACATAATCGCCGGGTACACCGAACACATGTTTAATTCCTAAGTTTGCAAGTCTTTCAATAAGGAATTTTGAAACAAGCATAATAGCTTCTTAAATTTCTGTTGTAGGTGAAAACTCAACCCTGATGAGAAAACCTTCTCCGCTTACAGGGAATCTGCGAACCCATTCAACACCTTCGCCTAAAGTGCATCCAAAATCAGAAGGTGTTAAACTGATGTCTGTGAAACTTGGAATAATTGAAATGTCGTGAAATCCTAAGATTCCCGATTCATTATAGGCCACATTGCTGTCTGATGGAATACCATTTCTGCTTAAAAAAACAGATCCATCTGTATGAATTAATCCAGTATAGTAGTTGTTGTCAGTGTGTAGGTGTACTTCTCCACTCCAATTTGTTATGGGAAGAAGATATTTATCTTGAACTTGATCATAAGACAATTTTACAGCAGAATCACTTTGTGTGCTTCCTGTGTAGAAATAACCATCTGGGTTTGTAAAAACTTCTCCAACCCAATGACCTCCCGGCAAGCTCCAAGCAATGTCGATCATTTTGAGAACTTTGAATTCCAACCAATAACAACCGGGCAAACAAGTGTCAGAAGGTTGCCACTCATAAACTAAGTGCGAAGATTGAATTACATCTTTTTCAATCTTTCCTTCAACGGTTTGCACATCTTCAAAAATCATTTCTGCAACAGCTTGAGCACTTAGCATTCGAAAAATTCTAATCTTAGTGCCTTTTTTGTAATAGCCTATGTTAGTTCCATGATAGCCACGTTGAACCCTAATGAACTTATTGTGTTCATCAAAACCCAAGACAAGCATGTGTTCGGGAGAACGTACCTGATCTACAATAATGACATCGCCGACCATTACTTGATCAAATCCTATATTGTCAGCGAATTGAAAACTATCAGAAGTGTCTGTTAAATCTTTTTTGAACTTAGCATTAGCCCACATATTTGCTTCAACAACAAGACCCCGAAAATCCATAGGGCCATCGCAGTCTTGAATTTCGACTTTTAAGGCAGGGCGAGTATCGTGCCTACGGATAACAAAATCTGGGCAAGCATTTTGTGGACAGCCAAATGTGTCTAAACATGCCGATTGTGAATTACATGAACCATATTTGAGATTGTATTTTAGTGCCATGTATCTATTTATCGGCCTGACTTCACATTTCAAATATTCCTAAATGTTTCAAATTTGCAACCCAATCTTCAAGCCAAGCAACAGAACCTTCAAATTTTTCAACCTTAGTATTGCCACGACGAGCAATATCAAAGGTTTTTTCTACCCAAGCAGGGTTTTGCAATATTGAATTGGCGTGAGATTTAAAATCATAGTAGACGACCCTTTCTATGCCTTTTTTAACAATTTCAAGCATGCATTTTGAGCAAGGCAAAGCGGTAACATACAACGTAGACTTTTCTAAATCCAATCCCCAACAGTGATCGATTGCATTTATTTCAGCATGTACGATTAAATCGTATTTAGAAATTGCATCAGGATTGGCTTTTGTTGGTCGATCCCATATCACTTCAGTATCGATCATTCTTCTGGGTGGGCCATTATATCCAGATCCTAAAGGCATGTTGTTTGGTCCAACAATCTGTGCTCCTACTTGAGTACTTGGATCTTTTGAAAAACTTGCATACATCCAAGCAAGTCCCATGTATTTGGAATCACGATCAGGTGTTGTTCTAGGTTTTTTACTCATTTTTAATAATAAAGTTCTACAAGTTGAACAAATCGAATTTCGTACTCACTAGATTGGTAAGCATTTTTCCAAGAAGCAAAGTTTTTGAGTTGCGTTTTTGTCATGTATTTTTTGATTACAGAAAGTGGCAAAGGCACTGTGTGAGTGAAATCAGTATCTTCAATGGTAAAAGAATAACTCACAGGGATGTACCCAATTTCGAAAGAACTACAGCCCTCCAAATAAAACTTATCAGCAACAGTGTCGTAAACCTCAGTAGTTACAGGCATCCCACGATTTGCATCAATTACAATTCTTGAATTGTAATTGTCATCTTTATTAAAAGCAACAGCCCAAATGTAACTGCCTTGTTCGCTTGGTTCAAATACCAAAGACTTTTTAATTTCTTTTATATCACGAATTCGTTGAGTATAAATTTTATCATCTTGATAAGATTTGCATGTCGGTTCTGGCCATTTTGGAGAATGATCCATGTTTAAGCTCCTTGCTCGTTTATCATAACAAATTATTCTCTTAATGCAACATGGATTTTGTACTCGAACGCTTCGGCTTCGTCTTCAACAATGTGTTCATGCAGTTCCTTTGTCAGCATCAAGAATAGCACTTGTTTCAAAAACTTGCTTCTATTTTGAATCGAATGACGATATTCATGAGCAAGAATTTTGACTTTATCACCTTCTCTCAAATTAAAAAAAGTGTCTGATAAAGACAGTTTTTGCGTCAAAAAATCAAATTTAGCAATTTCTGGTTTCCCACCCCAAACATAAATTATTTTATCAGATTCATATTGGCTTCTGAACCACGTTGAAACTTGTGGGCATACTATATCAAGAATTTCTAGAGACGGACGTAAAGCAGCCACTCTTTCTACATCACTCATTTTTTTTGGATCTAAAGTCTGATTGAGATTTTTAAAAACCCATTCTTTTTCTTTTCGAGAGCCCAAAAAATGCACATCTGGTATTTTTTCTGGGAAAAACACCTCACACAGATCAAATGCCCCTAACAAAAAAAAGATTGACACCCCAAGAATTATTAGTGATTTGACGAACGCTCTTGCCAGTTCTTGGGTGGCCTGTATGGTTTTCTTGAAAATTTTTCTTGATCCTCTTGCTTGTTTTTATCTGACTCAGATTCGTCGTCTATTTTATCTGACTCATTTCCTTTGTTCAAGCCTACTTTTTTTTCTGCCTTCTTAGAATCATCGGTTTTGTTAGATTTGTCAATTTGTTTGATTTTACTTTCTGCGTCTTTTTTATTTTTTTCTAATGATTCCCCTTTTTCTTTGCCTTTATCAACAACGTCTTTTACGTCATCGCCAAGTTTTTGAACTTTTTTTAACCAAACATCAAATGAATAGCTGGGAGTTTTTTTGCTTTCTGTTTGCAAGCCAACTTCACCACGTTTTTTGGCCTGTTTCATAGCCATGGGATTTGTGCTTGGACAGGCAGCGGTCGATCCCGGCAAATTTGGAGCGAGACCCTTAGTTGAGGAAGTGACTAATCTTTTTCTAGCATTAGATTCTTTCAATGAAAGCCATTTATTCCAACTAAGAAGTGATCCCATGTTTTTTCAAATCCTCATATACACATTCAAGCTTTTGTGTATATGTAGCTAAGTCATTTTGTATTTGCTTCAACTCTGCATCTATCTGTGCAACAAAGGACGGCTGAGACACTTCTTTGGGGCTTCCTTTGATTATGCGATTTTTAAGTAGAGTGCACCTGATTTTTGCTTCGCTAATCATGCCAAGATATGTAAAACCTTTATTAAGCAATTTTTGTAATTTTTTTTCCATGTTATTCATCCTTGGGTTTTTTGAATGCGGTAAACTTAAACTTGCCAGATTCGATCAATTGCATAACTTTTAAGCCTTCTTCAGTAAATGAGGATTTACTTTTGTCGTAAAGCTCAATAAGATTTTGACATCTCTTTTCAAGTTTTTTTTGTAGGCTTTCAGCACACTTATGCCCTGTGTGGTCGGTAAAATTTTTACGAGTGCCAAAAACTAAGTAATAGCGAAGAAATGCTAATTGTAAATCGTTTTTAAAATACTTAAGAAGATATTTTTTGTCTTTTGGTATTTCATAGTCTAAAAAATTGCCGGAAATAAAATTAAGATCTCTCATGTTCGTTTATAAATTCAGGGGGATTAGGTATCGCCATTCCTCTGCAAAATTTGAAATATAGAAGTACAAGTCCGGGTTGAAAATCTTTAGGCAAACCCAAGGACTTCATTTCTCTCAAAAGCTCAAGTAAAAATTCAACAGTCCAAGGTAGTGATGGTTCTGTGTAAGAGCTTGGCTGTGGTATTTTTACAAGGCAATTTTCGTGTATAAAAGTAAATGTCGAGTCATCAAAAGGCGTATTCAATACCGTTTTAATGCTTTGATCAGATAGTAGTTCTTGTTTGGGAATTGGCCCTCCAGCAAACCAGTTTTTGGTCTTAAAGTAATCTTCTATAGAAGATTTGGCCAACTTTTTTACATCAAGAGAGTGCTTAACTTTTTTGCAGTGGTCATCCTGACAACTTCTTTTTGGTCTTCGTGCCATGTGACTGGTTCTCCTTTACGAGTCACCAGTCATTATTCATGATTACTTAAGGAAATCAAGTCCCATCTATCATAAATATTTAAGTTTTGAGGAGAAAACTTATGAAACAACTTATTCTAGTAATCGCTGTATTTTGTGCACTAACCGTATCTGGTTGTAGAAGCCTATCTCCCAGACAGGATCAAAAACTTGATAATACAAGTGGACAAATTGATGAAATCAAAAATAACCAAAACGGGGTCATGTCGGAATTGGGAACATTAAAAAATCAGCAGGAAATTCAAAACAGCCGTTTAGATAGAATTCAACAAGGACTAATGAATATTCAAAACAGCTATGAAAATAGTGGAATACAGATTTTTTCAGGCCCCGGAGGATTGATCGTGGCTATTATAGGTCTTATTTGTGGAACGGTCATTATTTTGCATTACAAACAACAAGCTAAACAATATGAAATGACTTCAAAAATTTTGGCAGAAAGAATTGTGAATAAAAATGACCCAGATCTTGAAGAAGAAGTATTCCAAGCAGCTATGTACACAAATGTTGAAGAAAGCATTTTAAACTTTATGAACAAAGCTAAAGCTAAGCCTTAGGTTCTGCTTCAACGCTAAGAGCCTCTATTCCTAAAGAACAAGGCGAACACTTCAGGCTTCCGTTTTTGCTATTTTTGGCTATAAATCTGGCTAAACATGATATTCCTTCATAAAAATCTGCTTGCTCGTTTATGTCTGAAAGGTCATAACTTCGTTCAAAACGGTTTTTCCATAAGTGCAAAAACTCTGCGACTTCTGGTTTGTTGTTTTTGAGTATTTGATCCATAATTTAATCCTAGCTTTTGACATCGTATCCTTGAGGCAAAGCCTTAAAAGGCAGAAATCCTTGGCAATTATCTCCAAGCGGCACATCTAACTTAAAAGGGTCTCCGCCACTTTTAAAAGTTTCGTTAAAATAATCGACAATTTCTGAATCGATTATTTTCTTTTCTGGAGAAAGCTTTTTACAAACAAAAACAATTCTGCCAAGATCATCATATTCTTCATCTAGATATCGACATTGTTTTGTCCCGCCGAATTTAAAGCATACATCATTCAGTTGCTTAAGAGTCAAAGCCATTTTATTCCCTTAAATATAAGAAACTCGACCTAATTACCTAAACTCTAAAAGTTTACCAGACAAAAAGTTCTTTTCCGATATCAGAGATTAGGATTCCTCGTTGATGATCAATTTCATGCTGAAATACAATCCCTTGTTGATGAACCCCAACCTCGATATCGAAATTTGTAAAACTAATTTTTTTATCTATTGTTAATCTATATCCGTTAATATTTATATAGTTTGAGCGTTCAACTTGAAAAGACCGCACTCGACCGTCTGGCGACCTAAGTGACAGACACCCTTCCAACGACACGACACGTTCTTCAGTAGTAGCTGCGTAAGTACAATTTACAAAGTAACCGTATTGATCTTTGGGCAAAAATGGACAACTTCCATCTCCTTTGACTAAGAATAACTTCCAAGGCATTCCAACTTGCACTGCTGAGATGCCTATTCCATTTTCTTTTTCGCAAAGCATTTGAAGTTGTTGACATGTCTTTAAAACCTTAATAGGATCGTCCAAGGGAACATCTTCTATTTTGTCTAAAGCTGGTATGTCTTTAATTTCAACAATATACATTATGCCATTCCACCATAAAAATCAAGATCAATTTGAATCATTTGGGCTCTTAGACAATTGTTTTAGTATGCCCATGCTTTGAAGTTCAAGCCATTTCTTAAGCTGTTCTGAGTTTGTTCGAAGATTCACAGGAATCTTGAGGACCACTGGAATGACATCTTCATCAGCAGGCTTACCAACAACGATGGGGTCATCGTCTGGATTTAACTTCATGGCTTGATCAACCAAATTACCAATGTAAGTGGAGGCTGACATTCCCTTACGTTTTGAAAAACTTTTCAAATCATCATGCAATTCTGGTCGAATTGCAATGCTCATTACTTTTTTATTTTTTGACATAAAAACCTCTTAATCGTCCTGTCTGTAGTTACGCTTCTTGTTGTCACGCTTATTTTTTGTCAAGTTTGACATAACCTTTTTAATTAATCCAGCGGAAGCTTTGACTCTTTCACCGCCAAGAATTTTTCGTTCCAATGTTTCCATTTGACGTTTCTTGTCAGCCTCTTTCTTTCTCTTTCTATTTTTTTCTGAAGGGCTCTCATAAAACTGGTGCTCTTTATATTCGTGTAGAATGCCAGCATTACTTACCCTACGCTTAAATTCTTGAAGCATGTCTTTAAAATTACGCTGTGGGTCGTTGTATTTCTTTTTTAGTTCGACTCGAACTCTTGCACGATTGGCCATGACAAAACCGTCTCCTTACTTATTTCTTGATGTTCTGATAAAAGCTAATCCCAATCTTTTGGACTTTCTGTGTCTTATTGAGTCATAAGAAACAGTTTGATAGCTGCTAGTTGTAGAAGGCAGAAGCTCAGGGTCAATTTGTGGCACAAATTCTTTAAGACGTGCCGAAATATTACCTAAAACACTTACTTCCCATTCATCAGGTCCGCCTACCATTAATTGTGTTGAAAATGAAAAAATGTATTGCCTAGGCAATCCTTCGGCACATAAATCATCAATTTCATAATCTTTGTCTTCAATGTAAATTTTTCTTTCAGTAACTGCCAAATATGGGCATCTTGCCGCAATAGCTAATCTAGATATTCCGGTGTGTATATCTAAAACAAATCCAATCTGCCTTAATGCAGCCAATAAATCCGACATGTTTCTCGGAACTAAGTATAAACACCGATCTACAAAATCTTTAGACATGTCATAGGTAAACCAATTTTGGTATACCACTGGAACAAAGCCGTCATCTATAATTCTGTTAATTAATGCTATCCAAAATTCTTTCTGTATAGGCAAGTAGGTAGACACACCTTGTTGCCACGATTTCATGCGAGTTGCTGGATACACCATTATTTTTTGTCCAACTCGATGATTAAGTTGATTTTTGAAATCACTTGATATCAAATTAGCAGAAGGTATTTCCGGCAAAAATCTTTTAACCTCGCCAAAGTCTTCCAAGTATTTTTTTGTAAAGCCCTTATCGTAATATTTTAAAATATCTTTTGATGTAAAAATGTTTAAAACTTCGACAAGGCTTCTTGTAAGCTCGGTAGCTAAGTTAGAGTCATTATAAAAGTTATTAGCTTTTACTGCAAGGTTTTTTATTGCTGATTCATCTTCTAAAGTCCAAACTTCATCAACAAAAGGAAAAAAAGCATGTATTCCCGGCCAAGAGCACAATATTATGTACTTTTCAGGATTAGCTTCTTTATAGTTCTTTAAGATCAACGAAGATAAAACAAAACATGACTTATAATCTCCAAAAAATGGCACTGCCACAATATTGGAAGGATCAGTGGGTATGTTCTTCTCAACATAATGCTGTCGTTGAAATCCACTTCTTACTGCTGCTCTTTTTAAAAATTCTGATGTGTCGCTCATGTTTTTAGGTTAATAACTCATAAAATTCTTTTTGCAAGGTTTGTGAAAAATCTTTATCCTCAACGAGTCCCATCAAGTCACTCCAATTTCCATCATTCATCTCTTCTATAGCCTTCTTGACCAAATCTAAACCTTCATTTTGATTTTCTAGAACGCTACGAAAATGTGATAAAACTATTTTTTTTGGGCCAAATGATGTCAATTCAAGTCGTTTTCCTTCTTGAGCAGATTGCACTCCTGAATAAGATGCGTAAATTTGCTCAGGGCTTTCAAAGATCAAAAATGGAACACCCATCATCCCTGCTAGCCGCGTTGAAGCTGTCCAAAATTGGACAGTAAATTTAAGATTGCTAATTATTGCCAAAGTTTTTTCTAAATCTCTTGAATCTTCTGATCTAGAAAAATCCAAAACACCTTCAACTGGACATGGTAAAGTGCTTTGTTTTTCTCCTAACCAAATCACTTTATAACCCATATCTGTAATCAGTTTTATTAACTTAATATAGAAGTCAGGAGGTAAGTTTCTTCCATATGTTTTTCTACCTCTGGCAAATATGCCGACACAATTTTCTCCTACTAAATTTTTCGCCCATTCCATGACAGGACCTTTTGGTTTCGGAATAAGGCACGCTTGTTTTTTTTGTTTTTCGATATCAGTAAAAATTGATCGAACTAAAACCGTGCTATCGCAAGCAGGGCAGCTTTTAGTCATCTTTCTCCATTCGTGCCAAAACTTGCCACAAGTTCGGCACATATTTGAAACTGCAAACCTACCAAGGTAAGATGCAGGCATCACTGTGCCGTGGATGGTAGCAGCTTCTTCAATTCTTTTTAAGTTTTTAGACAAATGGTGAAATGCTCTTGTGTAATCTCTTAGCCACATGAAACTTTCATCAAGCTCCCAAAACTCATCAACTAAATGTCTGTACAAGTATTCGCGGCCATACCAACCCATCGCTATAATGTATTGCCCCGGATGCTGACGCATTACTCTGGGAAGGCAATACATGCAACCTAACGTCTCACAGCCAAATTCTGAAAAGCAGGATATAATTCTAATTCTGTCTTTCTTATTTGGCTTGGGTCTATTATTGAACTTATAGACAGTGAATTTAACATCATCTAAAATAGTTTCTAAAGGGCGTGCATAACGAGGCACTTCCTTGTTTTTAAACAAAGCAAAAGGCGGTCTGTTTGTGGGCAAAAAAGCGTTCATCAAGAATTGCCTCTTACTCTTTTTAGAGGACAATTCATTCCGCATTTAGGGCATTTGTAGGTTCGGTACTTCCCACAAGTAGAACAATTAGATTTTACCGATAATAGATCTTTGAGGTCTGCTTCTAATCCAGATGATGCTCTTGCCCAACGACATCGCGAGCATCTTAAAATGTAATTTTGTGGTGCAGAGCTTTCTTCCGGCTCATAAATTTCTTTGGGAGATTCATTGTTCATGCACTAATATAGTGCATATTATTAATAAATTTTTCTTTCAAATTACTTTTTGATTGTACGAACAATTCGTTTAGTTTCACGATTCTTAATTGAATCCCAAGCTTCCAAAATATCTTCTTCTTCCTCTTCATCTGAGTCTATGCTCATGCCAGCCAAAGGCAAGCAATAAGCTCCCTTGCCATGTTTGCCACCGCCAGATCCGTGTTTGCCGCCCAATTTCTTGCAAAAATCAGAAACAGTTAGGCTTGCATTAAGAGATCTAACAGACCCCTCAATTTTATCCCCACCAACCACACCAAAAGCAATTGCAGTTTCTACAGATGTCCAATTCAACATTTCATCGGCCATATCTGCAATCAAATCTCTATGTTTGTCAGGTATTATTCCCAAGCCAACAATAGCAAATCCATCTTCGCTTACACGAGCCTCAGTACAACCTTGGGCCTTTTTGTCAATCCAAAACTTTGGCCGCTTGAAGAATGCGATCTTTTTAAGAAAGTTTGAATTTCTAAACCGAAACAGTTCAGAAAAGGCTCCGAATTCAAATTCGGTAGAGTCTTCAGACATCATGAACTCTGTGTCTGTCACTATACCCGAAATGAGAGCCGTAGCTAGCTTTTGGTCGCTATCAGAATCTTCGTCAAGCCAATCTTGTTCTTTTACTAGATGCTTCATCATGTCGAAGATTATTGATGCACAAGCTCCAATCTTTTTGTGAATCAAAACTCCATCAAAGTTTGATGGCAACTCTCTATGATGATCTATTACAATATCAAAATCGACCATTTTCCCATTGGTGCCAGCATTTTCAGGGATTGTGTCAACTAAAATACGCAAACCGTAATCATCAGCAACATACGCTTCTTCAACCCGATGTAAATCAGGGTTGAGTAAATTAAGCATCACTCCATTCTGGGGATGAGATACCTCGCCAGCATAGAACAACACAGACTCAGTGTCGTATGCTTTTTCTAAAAGCCAAGACAGGCCCATCATAGATGCCATAGCATCTGGGTCAGGACATCGGTGTGTAAAGATTGCAACTCTAACACCTTTTGACGCAACCATTTTATCGTGAAATTCGCTGTAACCGTTCATGCTACCGCTTCTTCGTTTGTTGTCACTACCTCCTGAGGGAGGCTTTTCATCTTTCGGCATTTTCGTAAATACCTGTTTAAAACAGTAATCCTTTGGTTCGAAGTTCGTCGATGAGATTTGTGATTTTCCCATTTATCGACACATAAATATCCACAATCCACACATCGCCTGATTTTCTACGAAGCAGTACCGATGGTATTTTTGTTTGTTTTAACAAATCAACAACGGGTTGTGTTGCCTCATCTTTGGTAGCTGATGTAAGTTGTGCAGTGATTTGATTTCCGCCTTCGAGGACCAATTGAAATCTATAGCCGTCAAGAATTCTACATGATTTGAGAGAGAATTCAACGCCTGCCTCAAGAATTTTTTCTTTTTCAAAATCAAACTGCAAATCTGCAACCACAGGATTAATTTGATTGGTAGAATTCTTTTTTAATTCTATGGGTTCATAAATTTTTAACCGATATGGGTTACCAAAAAACACTAAATAAATAGGTGCCAAAGCAAGCAAGAAAGCTGCTCCGATGAATGCAATTGTCTTGTGGGTATTCATATTTGTGCTCAAAAAGCAATTAATTACTTTCTTTTGATTTTATAAGGAGATGGCTCGTTGGCAATTCCTAGTTCATCGCTTAGTTTGTTAATTTGTTTTCGAAGCGACTCAAATTTACTCATCATTTTATCATCAGTTGTGTCAACGGGATCTTCCTTGAATTCTTTTCCTTGTCCCATTTGAGCAAATTCATTTTCAAGTTTAAAAAGACGATCTTTCATTTGTTGAAGCTCATCCAAGAGATCTTCTTTTACCCAAACAGGTTCGGGCTGTTTATTGTCAGGACCCACAGTGTCCATTCTTACTGGGTTCTGGGTTGTAATGACATCTTCTTCAGAGAATAACTCTTCTTCTCCGTACAAATAATCGTAATAACTATCAGCAGGATCATCGCCAAAAATTTGTTTAGCAAAATCAGATGTTTTAGGCTTTTCAACTTGCGGATGTACGCCTTTTTCAAGCATTTCATCCCACATTTCTGTCCATGCGTCAATATCTTGTTTATAATCTATGTGCTTGCTCATAACTCTATTTAGATTATTGATCAATTTTTTTATCGGGCAATGCAGGCAATTCTATGCTAACTTTGTAAGTTCCTGTTTCTGGGTCAAATTTAATTAAATCAATTGTTTCCCAATGTGGATCGTTTTTTGGAACAAATTCTCTTTCAGTGTAGTAGAAAGCTTCTAATACAAATTCATAGTCTTTTTGTTCTACATCTTGATCTGACATGCCTTTTAGCATATCTTCTGCCATTTCCCTACACACCCGATAGCAATCTGGTTCTTTTGCATTATGAATTTTTCTCATAACCATAGCTGCTGCCTGAGCTTTATCTTGTCTGAGAATTTTAATTAAATCTCTCTTTTGTGGGCCAGCACCTAGTGCAGCAATAGCGGTAAATTTAGCCATAATTTGGCCTTTTTTGGGACCAAACTTTCTTACGTCAAAAAAGTATTTTTCAAAATTTGATGAATCAATAATTATTTCATCATTAGATGTGATGTTTTCCATACAATCCTCGCATAAAACAAAATAGTACTTTTAATATAAAAGTACTATTTTGTTTTGATTAATCCCCAAAGAATGGCTCATCATTCATTTTTAAAAACTCATATTGATTTTCTAGTAATTTTGGCTCTTCAAGACAATCAGGCTTCAAAAATTCGATGGCATTTTCATCAAAAATCAAATCATCCAAAATAACTTCTTCCTCTTTAGGGTCAGGTTTTTCAGGAAGTCTTAGCACAACTAATCTACCATCTGACTCCTTAGGGCCAAGATTTTTTCGCTCTTGACGTGGAACGCCCTTAAATGTCAAGGTATTAAAGCCTCCACCGGGAGGATTGCAAACCATAGAAACTAGATTGCCAGCTTTGAAATCACTTTCAAATCGCATAAAGTCGTCACGCCAAACGTTGACGGTCATAACTTTCCCATTGGCATCTTCAATTGATATAGACCAAAATTCTGTGCCCTTGGCACTCGTTCGTTTCTTCACTGATTTAATTTGCACATGAATAGGCCCACTTATCATTCCTTTTTCGGCTTCATCTAAAAACCTATCAATAGTTGCTGAAGGGTTGTAATCAGGACTAGTTTCCAAAATATGCATCCATTGAAAGCCATAGTATAAACTTTCGGCTTTTGGGTAAGATTTTTGACCATCGACCATAAGTTCATCAGTAAGGATTTCCACCTCTTCATCGTCAATTTTTAGCAAGGCAGGGTTGAACTGATCTACAGTAATATCAGATCCTTGATCTTCCCTTTCTTTGTCTTCAAAATTTTCCATACTGTTCTGTCGCTTCTTGGCGACATCTTGTAGAAGCTTCAAAAAACTTACTTCTCGTACTCGTTCTTCGCCTTTGTACTTGTAAGGGACCTGCCTATTGACTGAAGCAAATCGCTCCCATAAGGATTCAGCCTCAGGAGTAAAATCGCACATTTTTTCAAAGTCAGGGTCTGATTCTTGAATCTCTTCAAGCAAGAGGCTCTTAAGTTCTTCGTTCTTTTTCTCCATCGAAAGCTCGAATCGTTTTCTGCGATCCTTTCTAGAATTTATTTGCTTTTTGTAATACTCAGCAAACTTTCGTAAAGTCAGTCGATCATGCCCTTCTTCGAATACGCCAAGCGATGTAAAAGCTTTGACGGGCGTTGCGTCAGTTCCAAATCTTTCTAAAAAGTCAGAAATATTTCGATATGGTTGGTTGCTGACAATTCTATCTGCCACATCATTGCCAATCCCTTTAATGTTAGAAAAACCAAAGTAAATCTTATTGTCGCAAATGCTAAAATTTCGCTTTGATTTATTGATGTGAACGGGACATATTTCTATGCCGTGCTTCTTAGCATCAAGCTTATACTCTTTGAATTTATCAGTGTCATTTTCGCACATCAAAATAGCAGTATAAAATTCTAAGGGATAGTGGGCTTTAAGATAAAGCAGTCGTGCGGAAATGTATGTGTATGCATATGCGTGACTATTTGATGTCACAATACCGTTGGGTAGAATGAAGTTGTGGGTTGAATTGGCAACTTCAAGATCGAACATGTGGCATTTACCCACGGGCACGACTCGTACAATTTTCCGATGCACCAAACCCCCGGTATAGGAGATCGTAGCATGGCCTGCACCCAATCCCAAATTTCCACCCTCATAGCCCCCGTCGAAGAATGGAAACACTCCATGCTCAGCCTGAGCAACATGATGCTCCCTCTTTTCACGCACTCCTCGTTGAGCATCTGGTCCCTTGCCTGCACTTTGGGCAACTGATACTGATTCTTTGAATTGCTGGGATGCTCGAAGAAATGGTAAAACCCGTCCACTTCGATCCAGATGTTGTCCTTGACAAAATCCACACTCTTTCTTTCTTGCCCACAGCGTATTCTTTCCCCCTTCCATCCCAATTGGCCCTTCACCCAACTCTCCATGCGAGACTTCTTTGGCAAAGACCATCCCTTCTGAATCACCTCCAAAAATTTCTCGGGGTTCTCTTCCCGCCATTTCTTTAATCTTGCCGCACGAGCAGCTTGAATCTCTGGTCGGGCAGAAGTTTTTCTGGCCGTTTCCGAAAATATATTCTTTCTGTCGGGATGCAAGTTGTCTTGATTCAAACTCTCCATTCTCGCCTGAATATTTGCCGCTTTGATTTCTTCGCACCGTGAACAAGTCTTTAAATGAGATTCCCTCTCTCGCCATGTCTGGAACTCCAGACCGCATCGAGAAACATAAGTTTCCGAAGACTTCTTCCATGCCAGTTGTTTGCATCTTGTGCAACAAGGTTGGTGATCCAACATATCCAGCTTCGTTAAAAACTTCTGGCCACAACGAGCCACATGTTTGGAATTTTGAAGCTTCAGCCTCAAAATCTCTGCCTTGCACTCCTCGCACTCCATCTTGTGGCCTTGCCACTTTCTGCGATTGGGCAACACCTCCCCGCAAGGGGCCTTCCACCCGTCTTGTTTCTTCTTGGACATACACACCTCTATCTTGTTGGTCACACAAGATAGATAAGCGTGATCTGCAAATTTCTTTCAAAGAAACCTGACCATTTTCAGTCAAAAATTTGTGATTAGCCGAACAAGTGATCTTGTAGCCATCATCAAAAGTAACCTCAAATCCTTCGATTTGACCGTGATCGTGTAGTTTAATGACCTCGGTTTCAACCTGTTGGCCATGCTGGTCAATGCAATAAACAACATCACCGGGGACGAAATCTTTAATTTCTTTGACTCCTCCCTTGTGTGGTATCAAAGTTTCTTTGGTCATAGAAGCATTAAAACCGTATTCAGCGAAGGATTCGATTTGATCCCAAAGATTAGTTACAAACTCAAGGTTTGCATTCAAATTCTTTTGACCGTTTTCAATGAACATTTCCTTGTACTTAATGAAGTCCTTGACCTTCTTTTTAGAAATAGCCTTTCTGACTTTTTCCGTATGCATGTCAGGAATTTCGCCTACCACACGCAGTATATCCATGATTTGCTCTTGGAAAACAAGCACACCATAAGTTTTACCTAGCGACTTTTCCATCAAAGGGTGAATGCTGTAAGGCTCTTCTCCCTTCTTCCTGCGACAATAATGCACATCCATGCCCATGTTTAAAGGGCCGGGTCTATACAAAGCAGAATAAGCCGCCATATCATCAAAACTCGATACACCGCCCCGTTTGACAACTTTACGGATACCTTCCGAATCAAATTGAAATATACATTTCAAATCGCCTTCATTGGCCATCGCTATAGCTTTAGGGTCGTTCAAATAGCTTAGATCAGAAAAATCCCACAAGCCCGGCAAAGCACATATTTGAGATAGCCCGTGGCGTTCTTTGACCAACTTACAGCATAAAGCGATTTGCATCAAATTATTGATGACGAGCAAATCAAATTTTATTAAGCCGACAGGCCCAAGATCCTGTCTATTTAAACCCTCTGTCCAAGCAGAACATATAACTCCATCTGGATTGTCTTTATTGACCATTCGCACTTCAAGGGGCACAAAACCATCCAATCTTCTATCGGCGATAATTAAACCACCGGCGTGCACGCTTCCTGATCGAATTCGATCTAAGAGCATTTGTGCTGCATTGGCAACGCGTGGATTGGATTCACAATAAGAATTGAATTCAGGGTACAATTCAAGTGCTTTATTCCACTCTAAATCAGCACCTTCATCGTCTTTGTCGGCCATCTTGTTGGTGATTTGCTGAAGAGTTTCTTTATCTGCACTAAGAACCTTGGCCATGTCTAACATAGCAGATTTTATTCCACTAGTTCCATATGTTCCAATTTCACAAATAAAATCTTGACCAAAAGTAAGAGGTGCCCAAGTTCTTTTTATGTAATCACGAACTGGCTTCAAATAATCAATATCAATATCTGGAAACTCACCTTGAATAAAAGCCGATGGCTTTTCGATGTCAAATTCATTGGTCAATCCGAGCAAATAATCAGTGATGTTATTATGTTGGTTTTCTGTAAACTCAAGATTATCATCCTTAAATTTATCATATAGATTCAAAAAATACTCATGTTCTCCTTGAGCATCAATCTCTTTCAGTTCCTTTTTAAAACGCTCTTTGTAGCGGATATCATCAGTGATATTTCGATTTTTAAAACCCAAAACACAAAGTTTTAAAAATCTTTCTCGATCTTTCATGATTATGCCTGTAGTAGAAATTTTTGCTGATAGCTTGCAAATTTTAGTAACAAAAAAGAATTTGCATAGATGAACAAATGTTTACAAAAGTTTTTTCGAAGATAATAATCAGTCGTAGAAAGTTTCAGTCTTTTTGTTTTTAAAGAAACCAATTGAAGAATCATAATCTTTATCTTCAATAGTTTCTGTCATGCTTCTTAAAGTTTCTATTGATTCTTCATAGCTGTCCCCTAGAATCACCACTTGAATAAATAGCTCTTTTAGGTGAGCTATTGACATTCCATCTGTGTCTGCAACCCATTGATCAAGATCTATTTTGAGTTCGGAAATTTTTTCTTTCAATCTACTTTCTTGGTCATGTGCGATAATGTGTTCAAAATACATTTTTCTCGACAATGCAGATGGGTAGCCAATTCTAAATCGCTTATCGAAGCGACTTGGACGATTAACTATTCGAGGTCCTAATCTTTCTGGATAATTAGTTGTAGCTAGAAATACAACTTTATTGACTTCATTAACCCCATCTAGAATATTAAGAATTTCAGTTTCGCTAAACTGCTCTAAAGTTGAATCTATGTCTTCCATGATAACAACTACAGGAGCATCAGGTTGGATTTGCCTGAATATTCTCATGCCATCAATAAATAGATTCGGGTCATTAAATTTTAAAACAATCCCACATCGACTGACCACGTCTTCCATGATTAATTGGATTGTACATGACTTGCCTGAGCCCGGTGGGCCATAGAGAAGAATGCCTCGCTTGTATGTCAAACCATACTCATTGAAAATATCTTCTCTGTTCCAAAATTTTTGTATTTCTGCCACGACTTTGTCTGAATTTGTATCAGGAAATCTCAACAATCCTTCAGATCGTACAGGAATTCTTTCAAAGAATAAGCCTATGTTTTGGCTAATGCTAATTTCATAAACGCCGGGTGTCAAAATTTGCACAGTTGGGGCGGCTGGAACAAATACTCTACCATCTGATGATGTCCAATGAACGTATTGGGACATAAAATTTTCATTGATGACATCCGACCAGTCTTCGGTTGGTCTATTTCTTGCCGTAATCATTACGTTATTCCTTTTGGGCATCGCGGGAACGCAGGGATAAGGCACTGCCTTGCTTTTTTCAAACATTTTATTAAGACTTTCGTGCTGCGACATCTTATTTGCCTTTCAGCATAAATAACTAAAAGTAGTTTGCATTTTAAACTATGACAAGCCAAAAGGCAAGGAGATGTTATGGCACTTAAGTATTTTCTTGAATTTAACTATGACGAGTCAACTCGTTCTGACAGTGCGGTTTACATTCACCTTAGGCAAAATCCGCCTGTATACAAACCTCAAATCGATAAGGAAGATTATGATGTGCTACCTGTTGACCAGAAGCACATTTTCTTGACATCAATATTCAACATTGCAGGAGTGACTGAAGTATCAAGCAGAGCTTATCGAATCTGGTTAGTAAAATCGCCTATTTACACATGGGAAGAAGTAGTTTTGCCAGTATTGTATTACATTTCCACCTTTTTTGGAGAGTCTGGAATTGAAGAAATACCCGGATCAGGAAAGCCAAATGGCTCAGGCAACACTTTACCTAGTCCTACACAAAGAAGAAAGCTTTAAAACAATTTATTTGCAACAATCCACTCAGTGAAATTTGATTTGAATTCATCCATAGTCAATTCATAATCAAAACATAAATTGTGTCTGTTTTTAATCCAAGCATACTTGCTTGGATTTTTTTCTTTGATTGTCTTGTTACAAACCACCATTGTAGGCTTTTGGGTAACTTTAGACCAACACGATAAACCGCCGCTGGTTGTTACAACGCCTACGGCCCCACGAGTTAGATTAAGCACGTCAAACATAGACTTAGTTTGATCAACAAAATTAATTAATTTAGGATGATTGATCCAAGGAAATTTAAATCTATGATCTGTATTGCTCATGAGTTGCCCGGTAAGTACAACTTTGATTTCGAAATTTTCTAAAACCCAATCTAGAGCAGCCATCCAAAAAGGCCAATGATCTGTGGCATAGGCAGAATGACATGAAAAAGGGTGAAAGACTAAAAATTTGCCACAGCTTTCCATAAAGTCTAAACAATCTTTATTTATATTCGGCATTCTAACAGATGCTATACTATTGCTTCTTCTCAAAGCGTAAGCGGATTTGAGTAATGGTATTTCATCCCCTAGACCGGTTAGTTTCAAAAATGCTGAAAAGTTTTCTCGTGATAAATCAAGATATTTTACGTATTCATCAAAATTTGAAATCAAAAGTGAGCTAACTTGATCTATGCAAGTTTGTGCTTTAAAAAAATTCCGAATATCCAAATCTAAACCGTAAAAAACAATATTAGCTTTTGCAGGCTTAGAGTTTACTTGTGATAATTGTAAATCTAGTTCGATATCATGATATGCAATTAAAGCATCACTCCAAGCACCGCCAACAAAATACCAATCATTCATTTTTAAAGCCCTTCAAGAAAATTATTTACAACAGATTTAAATTCAGAAAGTTTTATTGAACAATCTAAAACTGTATTAGGATCATAGTGAATCCAGTTATAATAATATTGTGCATATGTTTTTATTACTTCATTGCACACGACTAAAGCAGGCTTCTTTGTAACAACAGACCACATAGACAAAACATTAGATGTTGTTATGATTCCTTCTGCTCTGTCCACAATATTGAGAAGATCAATAACGCTTGGTGTTTGACCTACCAAATTAATTAAATTTGGATGTTCAATGTAAGGAAAAGTAAAATCACCATCGTACATGCTTTTTATTTGGCCTAAGAGAACAACTTTAAATTTACTAGTATCTAAAAGAAAATTCAAAGCTTCTATCCATTCAGGCCAGTGTCTATTGTACGGACAGCTATGACAAGAATAGGGCTGACAAACAATAAACTTTTCTTGCGGTAGGACCTCGTTCCAATTGAGTTCGGGCGGAGTTAAAACAATGTCAAAAAACCTATTACAAAGAGTAGGATTTTCTATATTATAAAAGTTCGTAATATGCGTTGGAATTAAATCTGGATGTGACTTGTTTAATCCTGTGACCTTTTTAAATAATTCATAATCAGAAGCCGCAAGAACAGTATATTTCCAATAGTCTGAATGATCTGACATTTCTAAATGTAATACTTCGCCTATATCTGGCTGGCTCTTCATAAAGGTAATTAACTTTTTATCCAATCCAAAGTAAACTACATCAGCTATATCTGCATGGTGTTGTTTCAAAGAATGACGAATGTTACCATAATTAGCTAAAAAGTCGCCCCACCCACCATGTACCGAAGTCCATATTTTTTTCATAAAGACACAACCTTTTGTAAAAAATTATCACAGGCAATACAAAAATGTTCAAATGATGCCTCTGTATCCAATAGTGTGTTTGGATCATGGTTGATCCAATTATAGTAATATTTTACATTTGTATTGTTTATGATTTGATTACATACAACTAAACTAGGCTTCTTAGAAACTATAGACCACATAGACAAACCATTTGAAGTGGTAATTGAAGCGATTGATTTGCCCATGATATGAAAAACATCAATCATACTCGGTGTCTGGCCAACAAGATTGATCAAATTAGGGTGTTCTATCCAAGGAAACAAAAAATTCTCATCGTACATGCTTTTTAATTCGCCAATTAAAACCACTTTTAATAAAGTGTTTTTTAAAACATAATCAATTGCTTTAATCCAGTGAGGCCAATGTTGAGATTGCTTGCAACTATGACATGAAAAGGGTTGCATCAACAAAAAAGGCTCATGAGGCAAAATGTCTGTCCAATCAAATTTGGAAGGTGGCAACACAACGCTGAAGTCTCTATTACACAAATCTTGATTTTCAAATTGATAAAAGTGTGAAATATGAGTTGGTATCAAATCTGGATAAAGTGCATTTAATCCTGTCATTCGCGTAAATAATGGGAAATCTAAAACACCCATAACAATATATTTGTGATACTCAGTGGGGTTTGTAATTTTTAAGTGACGGACTTTGTGTATGCAAGTTTGAGCGTTCAAAAAATTTATTACTTCAGTGTCCATGCCAAAAAAGACGACATTTGCTTTATCTAATTTCTTTTCTCGCAGCAAGGCACAAATGTTTCCATATGAAGCTAATGAATCACCCCATCCGCCATGCACTGTAGTCCATATTTCATTCATGTGTTAAAATAGTTAAAACTTTCTTATATCCGTTTAGGCGTAAAACAAATTGTAAAAGATCTACAAAATAGATGTTTCAATTCAATAAAAAAACCCACGCTTTTAGAGCGTGGGTTTTTTTATTTTGAGACAATTTAGATTACTTGCAACAGGGGCTAGCAACCTTGACTGTCTGAACGACAACTAGTTTGGTTTCGCAGCACTTACGTGCCTCGGCCTTAGCTGCACGACATGCAAGTCGTTCAGCACGAGCTTCTGCTCGTTCAGCACGAACATCAGCAACCCTTTCACGAAGAGTTGGCTTGCACTCTACAACGCAACAGTTGCAACAGTCGCAAGAAGTCTTGCCTGCGTCACAAGCAAAAACAGAATTCATAGAAAGGGCAACAAGGGCAACGGCAAACAAAATCTTTTTCATGGTTTACTCCTTTTGAGTTTGGTGATAAAAGCCAAATTAGGCACACAGCTAGTTTAGGGGAACTTTTTAAGTAAGTCAATACGAGTTCCAACAAGGATTAATATAGTCAGTTTCAAATAAAAAACCCACTCTTGTACAAGAGTGGGTTTTAATGGACTCGGCGGGAATTGAACCCGCGTGTACGAGACCGTGCTAAGGAGCATCTACGATCATAGTCTTCGTCTATAACTTAGTTCACAAAGCCCTCAAGAAGACGCAGTTATAAGTGAACGCAGCCGATTTAGTTTCACTCTCTTAACCTACGGCGACGGTCAAGAGGCATATCCTGCTGGCTAAATCCGAGACCCTAGCAGGAGTCAGTTCTCGGATGCTCACCCGACTAGTGCCGGGTACTGCTTAGGCAGCGAAACGAAGATTGCTCTTCGGGGCGAGCGTGACAATGTTTTGATTGCCAGTTGGGTTTTTGAAAGAGTTTTAACGTGGCCTCTCTTTCAACCACGGATCGCCTTCCCACATAACATCATGTTCGTGTCGAAGCCAGTTCGAGCCCGAAATGTTCGAGTTTTTACCACTGAAAGTTTGTTTGTTTAAAACGTTTGACTACGGCAATACCCGAACAAACCAAAGTCAAATCTATGTTTCAAAAACTTTCAGTGTCTCCTGTACGCTCTGAAGCTAAAGCTTCGCTGGTCAGGCTCATATATAATACGCAAAGAGGTCAAAATGTCAACTTTCGAATTCAAAATTTTTTACTTTTTGATGATGCACTCGATAGAAAACTCGCCAATTGCATGGCAATCTGCGGGAATTGAGTAATCATATCCGTGATCTAAAACACGAAATTGCACAATGTTTGCATTGGGTATAGCCGTAAAAACTTCTTTTTTTAGACTTTTTGTCATGGGAGGATCTTCAGAATCTGGCAGCCAAAAATATGTGTGTTCAGGATTCCAATTACTTGGAGGAAACCTTTTTCTTTCATAGAGATCTCTATGGGGAACAATTATAATTAGATGTCCTTCTGGCTTAGTAATATCATACCAACGCCTTAATGCCTTTTGTGGAAAACTCAGGTGTTCTAAAACGTGGCTTGCATATACGGTCCAAAAGGTGTTGTTTGGTATGCCTATCATGTCTGTGGCATCTCCATCGCCATAAATCCAATCAAATCTTCTAAATGTTTGATTCAATGGATCTTCTTGACAGCCTATATCTATGCCAATTTTTTCTTCAGGAGCAAATCTATCAAACCAATCTTCTTTTAGTCTTCTTTGATGGCTCTTACTGGTTTCGCCTGTGTAGCCTCTTTCTTCAACTTCTTTGTTGATTCTCTGCCAAGCAAATTCTGACGGCACTAAATCTTGAATTGTTTCCATTTACACACTTTGCTTGATAAATTTTTAAGAGATTTGAATATTGTACTTAAACAAACAAAAATGTCAATTGACTTCTAAATAATTGCAGGAGTAACACATGAAACTAGACACTTCAAACAAAATGCTTTTCGGCGTATGTAGCGGAATCGCTAAATCTATGAATTTTGACGTAGTATGGATTCGTTTGGCTTTTTTACTACTTACCCTCATGGGTTTTGGAATACCACTAATAATTTACATAATTCTGGCTTTTATCACACCAGCCGAGTAAAGGAAGAAAATCATGACCATAATGAAATTTGACGAATACCTTAGTTCAAAAGGTACGATCAATAAGCCGTTAATCTCAACAGACGGAGATAACATCGATCCTAAAAATATGCCCAATACACCTCCCGGTGGTGGTAAGCCATATGCAGCTAAAAATGACAAAAGCAAAAAAAGCAGCAAGGCATTAGGTGATGAAGGTGACGATGATTTGAAGTACGAGCCTAAAACCGATAGCCCAAAGGGCAAGGCTCCAGCAAAAATTCCGACTGTTGATGAAGTAACTTTAGCAACAAAGGTCGCAAATGCTGTAGCTAATAATCCAACGGTTTTAGAAACAATAGTGCGTCAACTCAAAAACCACGGTCTGCTTGGTGCTTTGGTTGCTGAAACGCTAAATCATAGAGATACATACAAATGCATAAGCGAGATTATGGCTCATGAGTCTTATGGTCCTGTTGTATGTAATAAGCTTGTGAGAGCTATGAACGAAGAAGTTGCAGCACCTTTTGGCGATCAATTAAGTCCAGAAGATGAAGAATCACCAGATCAAGGCGATGACATGGGCGACGACATGGGCGACGACATGGGCGACGACATGGGTGACGACATGGGTGACGACATGGGTGACGACA
>Ga0208225_1000003_pt1 | contig 69142 bp, 45 predicted proteins | sample LakMenEpi15Jun10_FD_150701 | JGI IMG/M metagenome (GOLD analysis project Ga0208225, IMG submission 150701) | Freshwater microbial communities from Lake Mendota, WI - 15JUN2010 deep hole epilimnion (SPAdes) | ecosystem: Environmental > Aquatic > Freshwater > Lake > Epilimnion/Euphotic zone ... | reverse complement strand
AAAGCCGCAACGTACCTTCTGTCTCCGAAGTGAGCTCTTGGACTTCAGGAATGCTTGTTTGCATTCTGTAAGCCAATTCGAAAGCCCCCATCTGTCCGGCCAAGACACTCTCCTCGGGATGCTGTTTGGCGAAGTCGTCATTGAACTTGGCGAGTAAATCCAATTGGCCTCGCTGATTGCGAAGATCGACTTTCGGAGAAGCGATGTGCTGTACAGTGGACTTCGCGGCACTTTGGCTTGCATTTCCAATCGGTGTACCTTGGCAGTACGTCGGCAGGAACGCAGCTCCCCAATTGTTCACTCCACCATGCGCTAACGTCGGACAAATGGTGACAAATGCCGGTAAGTCTTGATTCTCGGTCCCTAGCCCGTAGGTGACCCAAGCCCCCATGCTTGGTCGCACGAACTGATCGCTCCCAGTATGAATCTTTAGCAACGCACCGCCGTGCGCTGGGTTGCTACCATGCAAACTTCTTAGAACACAAAGCTTGTCGATATGCTCAGCGACTTTCGGAAACAATTCACTCACCGGCAAACCTGATTCGCCCCGCTGCGTGAACTTCCACGGTGACTTTAAAAGATTCCCTTGCTGTGCGAAAACAACACGAGGTAATTCAAAGGGAGGTGGCTTGCCATCGTCACGTGTAAGCGACGGTTTAGGATCAAAGGTGTCGACATGCGACGGGCCACCCTTCATAAACAAAAAGACGATGCGCTTTGCGCGAGGCGCAAAGTGAGGTTTCTTCGGCGCGAGCGGATTGGTTTGAGGTTCAACTTCCTGCCCCATCGCACCGAGGGCTAGCCCACCGAACCCCAATGCGCAAGACTGCAATACCCGCCGTCGAGCAAGCAGAGAAACTAGGTCTTGCGAATGAATATCATTCTCACGGAACATAGATCGACTCGCTAGAAATGAGTAAATTCTGGCTAACCAACTCCCATCGAAGTTGCTCGTCGGTTGCACCGATACCAACATATTCAACGATGCGTTGCAACTCCGTCTGGGTTGCTCTTCGCCCAAAGATCTTGTTGATCAACCACTGTGCTCGCTGCGTCGGATCACTTGCGATAGCCGAACTGCTTTGCGCTAAGTGAGACGCAGATTCCAAGACCCATGGCGCATTCATCAGAAGCAACATTTGCGGTGAGACCGTGGTGGTCTGCCGATCCCCGATGGGCATCGTCGGATCGGGAAAATCAAACTGTTCAAACAAAGTGAACAAGTGATTGCGGATGATGGGAAGGTATACGGTTCGTCGATGACTCTCATACTTCGTGTGATCAATCGAAGTGTGATCGAAGACAAACTGGCGGTTTCTCAATGGCACGCTCTTACCACCTAGCCGAAGATCCAACATGTCCGATGTAAACAAGATCGAATCGCGAAGTTGTTCGGCGCTTAATCGCTGCATCTCAAACCGCCACAACAGTCGATTTTCTGGATCAATCGACATAGCTCGCTGTGCATCGGAATGCTGTGAGGCCATCTGATAAGTCGACGAACTTAATATAAGCCGATGCAAGGCTTTCAACGACCAACCAGACTCGACAAACCATCGTGCCAAATAGTCCAACAATTCAGGGTGCGATGGTGGTGTACCAAGCACCCCAAAGTTTTCAGTTGTACTGACAAGCCCTACACCGAAATGCCATCTCCAAACCCGATTGACAATCACTCGCGCCGTCAACGGATGACTCGAACTTGCGATCCAGCGAGCGAACTCCAAGCGTCCGCTGCTCGTCGCGCTGAATATCGGATCGTTTCCTGGAGGATTCATCACTTCCGGAAACCCGCGATCTACTTTCGCTCCCAAGTTTCGATAGCTGCCACGGATATGGATTGGTATCCCGTCAACTACTCCTTTATCGGCAACCGCCATAACCGCTGTCTCATCGGGTGCCGAACTTTCAAACAACCTTGCCGATTCAGCCTCGCGATGGATCTTCGCCAATGTCTCGTCGTCAAGCGCATGTTCCATTTTTGCCGGTATCGCCAAGAACCCGCTTGGATCCCCAAGTGCAACTCGAGCAGATTCCAACATTGGATCAGCCAAATTCTTGACCCCCGCATCAATCGCTTTGGCTTTCTCCCACTCGCTGTGAACCTTTGCGAACAAGTTCTGATAGAAAGACCGAATACCCTCGATATCTCCAGCCGCCCCTTTTTCGCGCCATACTTGAAATAACTCGCTCTCGGAGTGGGAATCCAAGTATCTTCGAGCGTTCGCCAAGACTCGAGGATGCAGCCCCTTAGCACCCTCCCCCTTCCCAGTAGACGATTGAACTGCGGCTTGAGCCCATTGATTCAAAGTCGCATCCGCTGAAAGCGTTGCCGTAATCGCTAAATACTCCGCTGCATCGCTGCGCACTTGATCCCGCAAACGCTGCATCCCTTCGCTCTTGAGCTTGTTCCAAGCACCGTTAGCTGCTGCGACCTGCGCATCGATCTCCTTGAGCCGTTGCTTTTCCTCGTCCGTCGCAAATGATCGTTCATTCCAATGCTTGATCGCTCCGAAATTGCTATCTCCAAATGTTTTCGTACCACGCAAGATCGCAGCCATCGCGTAGTAATCTCGTTGCTTAACCGGATCGAACTTATGATCGTGACAACGAACACATCCAAAGGTCATCCCTAAAAAAGTCTTCCCCAAAGCATCGAGTTGCTCGTCGATGGTATCCATCGTCAATTTCTCGCGATCCGGTTCCGCCAAGACTTTCGCACCCAACACCAGATAACCCGTACCCGTGATCGATTCCCGGTTCGCATCTGGCAACAAATCCCCAGCGATCTGCTCTTCGATGAAACGATTGAACGGCTTATCAGCATTCATCGAATCAACAACGTAATCGCGATATCTCCATGCATTCCCATAAGCGATATTTTCATCGAGCCCGTTCGAGTCGGAATACCTAGCGACGTCCAACCAGTGACGACCATACCGTACTCCATATTGAGGGGAATCAAGCAGCCGATCGATCTGCCTCTCGACCGCCCCAGGCGCATTGTCTTGTTCGAAAGCCTCAAGCTCATCGAGCGTTGGTGGCAACCCGATCAAATCGAAACTCAATCGCTTGAGCAACTCACGACGCGAAGCTGGCATCGCCGGAGAGAGTCCCGACACCTTAAGTCGCTGTGCAATAAAAGCATCGATCGGATTACCGCCCCAATCTTCGAGCGAATCGATCGAATCGATCGGCACCTTGAGCTTCGTTACAGGTCGCATCGACCAAAACTCTCGCCCCTGCTCAACACTCATTCCACTTGCTTGTGTAGCATTGGGATCCAAGACTCTCGGATCACCCGCACCCGACTTGACCCACTCCTCGAAAACCCGAATCGATTCCGCAGGTAATTTTCCAGATGGTGGCATCTGCAAATCGAAATCTTCATAGCGGACCGCTCGCAGAATCAAACTCTCTCCAAGACGCTCTTCATTGATCGCCGGTCCTGTATCGCCACCTTGACGTAACCCCTGTCGATTGTCGAGTCGCAGTCCACCTTGTTCCTCCGCACCCGAATGACACTCGTAACAGTGCTCCACCAACAACGGTCGCACTTTTGACTCAAAAAACTCTACCTGCTGAGGCGTCAGAGAATTAGCTTCCGGATCTTGTGCGCAAACCACCGGTGCAGTAACTAAGACGATGCTAAGTGCAACAATCCCCAGGCAACCAAGCCATGAAACCTGTCGTTTGAAGTGAAAGCCAAATTCCCCTCGACAATTCTCGGTAGGCTGAGCAAACGGGAGAGAAGGGAGTAGCGGTGAACCATTGGGGTCGCGAAGTGAACGCATGACTCTACCGTTGGGTGGGGGCTAGTGGCGGGGAAGCCGGAGCGGGACGCACCGGCAAAATTCAAGGTGGGGAATTTACGGCAGTAAATTCACTGCAGGATAGATCAAGTATAGCACAGCGGATCGTAGCACGCTGAATTATACACACGGAGATTACGCACACAGAGCATCCACCTTGGGTTACCTAAACCGCCCCAAGACCGGCCACTATACTCCTAGCAGCATCAGCTAGACTCTTCCTTCGAGTTCTTCGAGCCTGCTGTAAGATTGCACAAGATCCGCGTCGAGTTTTTCCATTTTCTTTGCATCAGAAGCCAGATCGGACGCCGATGACTTGAAGTAGTCCGGTTCGGCCATCCGCACATGCAACGCGGCTTGCTTAGCCTCGATCTCGTCGATCAACGCTGGAAGTCGATCTAATTCCTGCCTCTCTTTGTACGACAACTTCGGCTTCGCCCCACCAGTTATCGCAGCAGCACTCGCCGAAACAGCCCCTCCAGGCTCCTTCCCACTCCCGGTCGATGACTTTGCTACGGGCTTCGGTACCTGCTTGCTGGATTCTTCAGCCATCTGCGCCTTGCGCTGCCGGATCCAGTCGTCGTAGCCGCCGACTACTTCGCGAATCCCACCCGGTTCGAACACCACCAAGCTAGTGACGACATTATTGAGAAACGCGCGGTCGTGACTGACGACGATCAGCGTCCCGTCGTACTCAACCAATCTCTCCTCGAGCAACTCCAATGACTCCGCATCCAGATCGTTCGTCGGTTCGTCCATCACCAACAAGTTCGCAGGCTGAGCAAACAGCTTGGCTAACAGCAATCGGTTCCGCTGCCCACCAGAGAAGTATTGAATTTTCGAACGAGCTTCCTCAGGTGTAAACAAGAACTCCTGAAGATACCCAATCACATGTTTGGTGCGCCCCTGAACCGTCACACTCGTACGCCCCACGCCGACATTTTCTTCGGCGGTTTTTGTCGGATCCAGAACATCGCGATTTTGATCGAAATACGCGATCTGCAATTTGGTTCCCAACCGCACTGAGCCTTCCAAAGGAGCTAACTCCCCGAGCAATCCTTTGAGCAACGTCGACTTGCCCGCACCATTGCGCCCCAAGATCCCGATCTTGTCTCCACGCATAATGGTCAAATCGATCGGTGGGACAATCGGCTTGGAACCATACCCGAAACTCGCTTGCTTCAAGTCGCAAACAAGCATCCCGCTTCGTTCACCTTCGTCGATGTTCAACTGAATCGATCCAACTTTGCGGGGTCTTGAAGCCCTCTCCGATCGCATCGCTTCGAGTCGCCGAACGCGCCCTTCGTTGCGTGTTCGCCGCGCTTTGATTCCAGTGCGTATCCACACTTCTTCCTGCGCAAGCTTCTTATCGAACAATGCATCCTGCTTTTCTTGTGCGATCAATAACTGCTCTTTGCGTTCGAGAAAAGTCGCGTAATCGCACTCCCAATCAAACAGCTTGCCGCGATCGATCTCAAAAATGCGTGTCGCAATCTTTGTCAAGAATGCACGGTCGTGCGTCACAAAGATCAGCGTTGCGGAAAAACCGGCCAAGAACGTTTCCAACCAAGTGATCGAATCAATGTCCAAGTGGTTCGTCGGTTCGTCGAGCAGCAGCACGTCCGGGGCGGCAACAATCGCTCGCCCCAATAACACTCGCCGCTTCATCCCAATCGAAAGACTTTCAAAGTTTGCATCAGGATCAAGCTGCAATTGCTCGACCACACGATCGATAGCCTGCGTCTTGCGCCACTCGTTTTCAGGCAACTCGAAATCCGCTGGCAATCCGCTTTCAAGGATTCCGAGCACTTGGCCACCAACCTCGGGCGGAACGTCTTGAGATACCCAAGCGATTTTCGTTCCTGCCTCGATCTCAATACTTCCAGTCTCGGGACGCTCTAACCCAAGCAACATGCGCATCAAAGTCGTCTTGCCAGCACCGTTACGCCCCAAGAGCCCGATCTTGTCTCCGCGGTGAATCCTCGCCGAGACATGGTTCAGTAACAACGGGCCGCGGAATCCGACCGATAAATCATCTAAGGTAATCTGAGGCATATATATCCAAACAACATTCTCAATCGATCTCGGACTACTGCTGAACACTTGGGGCTTGAGAGCTATGGTCGTGGACGATTTTCCACTCCCCATCGATTTTTTGCCATACCAACGTGAAATTCCCTTCAGCAGCAATCTCCTTGGTTAACTTCCATCGCCCGAGCGTGTAAGCCGATGTTGGCCCAAGGCTTGTCGTTTCCAGTCCCTCAAACGTCAAGTTTCCCATGGCAGCTCGATCTGGATACCGTTTGCGATAGCGCTCAAGCGTGGCTTGATAACCGCGTGTCGTGGCACCGCCTGAGGAAAACGTCAGCCGCTCATCCTTCCAATAAGCCCCCATGAAAACTTCGATGTCCCCGCGATTCCAAGCCTTTTGTTGCTCGGCGATGATGGCGTGCAAGACTTCGGCTATCTCTTTAGCTGCCTGCGAATCCTGTGTGTGATCATTTTCCAGCGATTCAGATTCAATCAAACCAGACTCCGGCAGACCAGACTCCGGCAGACCAGACTCGGATTTCTGTGGATTGAAGAAAACCAAGCCCGCCGCTAGCAGTCCGATGCATAGTCCAAGCCGGCTTCTTGATGGGGCCTTAAACGCACCAGCCCTCTTCATGTCTTTGGCATCGCTGTGTAAGCCTTTGAGTCGAAGCATCATCGCACAACCTCCCGAAATACAAGGAACCCTATCAACGGCAGGATCCCGATTACGATTAAAATAAAAAATCCGCAGGGATCCTTCGATTCCCGCGACCAGCGGATCCGGATAAGTAAACCGGATCAGCAAACCGACCGCGAATCGAAGGTAGAAACTACCCTGGAATCTACCGAAAAACAGCTCAAAACGCTAAAAACCTACCCCGAACTTGGTCGTTTAGAGCCCCTGGTGACTTTCGGAGGGTTCGATTCTTTGTACACTTTCACCCTCTCTTACCTTGCGTCACAATCGCTGCCGCAAGGTCGTTTTTCGTTCGCAATCGGTAACCTTTCGCGAGGAGATAGTTCGGTGGCTTCTGGCAAGTACGTCTTTACTAGTGAATCTGTTTCGATGGGACATCCAGATAAGCTCGCTGATCGGATCTCCGATAGTGTGCTCGATGCCCTGCTGGCCCAAGACCCCAAGAGCCGCGTCGCTTGCGAAACCGTCGTAACCACCGGCTTGGCCTTGATTGTCGGCGAAATCACCACCAAAGCCATCGTCAACTACGCTGACGTGGTTCGCGATGCGATCGTCGCTGTCGGTTACACCGACGACGAATGGGGTATCAACGGTCGCACCTGTAACGTCATGGTTGCCCTCGACCGTCAAAGCCCGGACATCCGGCAAGGCGTAGATGCGGATGCGGACAAAGGCAAAGATATCGGCGCCGGCGACCAAGGACTGATGTTCGGGTACGCTTGCAACGACACCCCCGAACTGATGCCATTGCCAATCGCCTTGGCTCACCGTATCACCAACCGATTGACCGAAGCTCGCTTCAACAAAGAAGTCGACTGGTTGCGACCAGACTCGAAGAGTCAAGTATCGGTCAAATACGAAGGGTACAAGCCTGTTGGCATTCACAACGTCGTTGTATCCACCCAACATTCCCCTTCGGTCACCCACGCTCAAATCTCGGACTTCGTCAAGAAGTCGATCATCGCTCCGTGCTTGCCACCAGCGATGAACACCCCTGACATCGAATACCACATCAACCCAACAGGCAACTTCGTTGTCGGCGGTCCGCACGGGGACAGCGGCCTTACAGGTCGAAAGATTATCGTCGACACCTACGGCGGATGGGGCCGTCACGGCGGGGGAGCTTTCTCCGGTAAAGACCCAACCAAGGTCGACCGCTCGGCAGCTTACATGGCTCGTCACGTCGCAAAGAATATCGTCGCCGCTGAACTTGCTGATCGCTGCGAAGTCCAAGTCGCTTACGCTATCGGTGTGAGCAAACCGGTGAGCGTCCGCGTCGACACCCAAGGATCCGGTAAAGTCGATGACGAGCGGATTTGCCAGGTCGTTCAAGAATTCTTTGACTTGACCCCGGCTGGTATCATTCGCTACCTCGATCTTCTTCGCCCAATCTACGTGAAGACATCCTCCGGTGGCCACTTCGGTCGAAACGAACCTGAATTCACTTGGGAAAAGACCGACCGCGCGGCAGAGTTGGCCAAAGCCGTTCGCGGCTAATCCCGCTCCTAAGCGGTATTGAAAAACCTATGCGAAAGCCTCGGTACTCGCTTTGCGATACCGAGGTTTTTTCTTACACCTCCCTCCTCCATCGAATTCGCGCAAACGTCGCTCTGCTCTATGATCCCCGAGGATAACTCGTCCAATAGCCAACCTCGAAACGTCGCGAAACTCGGCCTTGAAATCCTTAAATGGATCATCCTCGGGGCGATCATTATTTGGATCGCAAAAAAAGTCCCTCAACGCGACTGGGACATTCTTATCCATCAACCGAAAATCTGGTCCTTCCTCGCCTTAGCCCTCGCCCTCGTTATCCTCTCAAACATCATCACTTTCTGGAGATGGAAACAACTTCTCGATGCGCTCGAAGTCCCCATCTCCATCGTCGAGGTTGTTCGAATCGGATTTCTTGGCGTTGCGCTAAGCCTCGTCAGTGTCGGAAGCGTCGGAGGAGATGTCTTCAAGGCCATCGCGGCAGCGAACCGATGCCGACATCGCAAAACAGAAATATTCACTAGCGTCCTTGTCGATCGCGCAATCGGCCTTCTCGGACTAGTTATGGTTGCAGCGGTAGCCTTGAGCCTCTCGAACTCACTCTCCCCTCAACTCCTCGCCATTCGCACGGCCGCTTGGAGTCTGAGCGGCATCGGTATCTTCGGCCTGCTTGCGATAAGCTTGCTCGGTACTCGCTTTCCAACCGCTTGGATTCAACGCATCCCCCTGGCAGGCCCCCTACTTCACCGCATCGTTCAAGCTTGCATGATCTTCCGCTCACATCGACTCCTCGCCCTCTCGATGGTTCTCTCCTCCCTAATGGTCCATACCCTTGCCACACTCGCTTGCTGGTTCGTATCGATGGGCCTTTACCAACGCAACGCTCCAAGATCAATTCCTACGGTTTTGGAGCATTTCCAAGCCATTCCGCCGGCGCTTGCCGCCTCGACTCTTCCGCTGACCCCCGGCGGTCTGGGAATGCAAGAACTTTGGATCGATGCCCTCTTCCGACAAATACCAACCGTATCCCCGGAATACTCCGGATTGGTGATGGCTACCATGTTTCGGGCTATCCTTGTACTCGTGGCCGCCATAGGTGGAGTAATCTACCTTACTAGTAGTCGCCGCAATTCCTAACGCTATACTCGATCCCTTGTATCGTTTTTCTCCCTCAATTGTTTTGGAGCACACCATGCGATTTCAACCATTCAGCAAACCCACACTCGCGACTTATATCCTTGCCGCATTCTTTTCACTGTCCCTCTGCTTCATGGGAACACAATCAGCTATGGCTCAACAAGCAAAAGAAAACATGAAGGCATATCCGCCTGCCGCAGAAGGAATGAAACGCTTCGTGGTATTTCTTCCCGAAAAGAACAATGAAGATGATTATCGGGTTGAAGTCCAAGTCGGAAAGACTTCAGAAGTCGACGCCGCAAACCGTTACTTCCTCGCCGGAAAACTCGAAGAAGAAACCATCGAAGGATGGGGCTTTCCAAAGTACTCGGTAAAAGAACTCGGTCCGATGGCCGGCACTCGCATTGGGGTCGACCCAAACGCTCCGAAAGTCAAGCGATTCGTCCCTATCGGCGGCGAACCAACCCTATTGCGTTACAACAGCAAGCTTCCTTTAGTCGTCTACGTCCCGAATGGAGCTGAAGTACGAGTGCGAGTCTGGAAAGCAGAAGACCACTCGACCATTGCGAACGAAGGCTAATCGCTCAGGCCGCTAAACCTCCAAGCCATCGAGCTCAATCGGAGCTGGACTTAAATTGCATTCGCATCGGTGGCCACTGACTTATCCGTGGCCACTTTTGTTTCATTGCCCACTGTAGCATCTTTGGAGAATCGCGATTCAGGAGATTCTTTGCCATCGTGGGTAGGGTAAAGAAACGAATAGATTCCTAAGAGAATTGCGCCCGCTACCAACAAAGCATCCGCGATGTTGAAGTTCGGCCAAGTGTACTCATCGGTACCCGATCGGTATCGCAATAAAACCCAATCGCGAACTCCACCTGCGAATGGTCCCGGCAAACCATGCATATTCAATCGATCGTATAGATTGCCAAGAATTCCCCCCGCGATGAGTCCCATCGTGATCGTCAACCAAAGGGATTCACATGCTTTGCCGACGAAGAGCCACAAAATCATCCCAGTGATCGCGACAATCGAAACCAACGCGAACAACCAACCGTAGCCTTGCCCTAAGCCAAATAACGCCCCTTGATTAATCGCCGTCTCGATCCCAGCGTACCCACCCCATAAATTCTCAATCCACCAAGTAGGTTCTTGCTCACCAGGTAGCCCCTTATGACGAAATGTCTGCTCCTTGGTCCACAAATCAATCGCCGTCCCAAGTACCGTCAGTGCACCGAATAGAACACCTCTTTGAAGTAGATTCGGCTTGTGTAAATTCATTGAATCCATGCGACTCTCTACCACCGGGACTCCATTTGATCGACGATGTGATCAGCCAACCGTTCCGCCAAGCGTTGGAACGATGTAGCTACCGACTGCCCAGCTTCAGGAACAAAATCATTGCGATCGGCAAAGTAATGCGTTGTCTCTCCTGGCGGCGGGAAACTTGTTGTCACCAGATCCATCCCACGTCGATCCGTCCACCGCATTTCAATCGTTACGACACTTTCTAAAAGTCTTGGCTCATCCGTGTTCGTCTCGCCAACCACTCGCTTGGAATCGCTGGTCAGTCGTATCGCCATTACCGAGTCAGCCACCGCCGCATCCGCAAGCTTGTACGGTGTACGCCGCTCAATCTCTTTTTGAACCGCTTCGGTTAACTGCACTCCAAGTTCGGGGCGAAAACTATCGCTGCGAACCACCGGTACGTTGATCGTTCGCACATCATTGCGATAAAGACTTCGGGTTCCTACCCGGTACCCAAAGCACCCCTGAGTGACGACAGCCAATAAGACCCACATCAGACAATGGATCCGGACTCGATAATAACCAAGCCTCAATCCCGCAGTTGGCATCATCCCCATAATCGCGCTGGTACGAATTGAAGTTCTCCGGGAGTCAGAACTATTGCTAACGGGTCGAACCGTCATTTCCGATCCACCGGTTCTTCGCCGCTCGCTGTTCGTACTTGGGACTCCGCACCGCCTGGTTGAAGCGGGTTCGCACCAGGTTGCAATGGATTCGAGAGTTGATTCTCTGTCCTGCGGGCAATCAAAGCACTCTTAGCTGCCGTTTCGCGTTCAGTGGGCTTTAACAACGGCGTTACCTTGTCCCTCGTCGGAAACGCATAAGTCATCCAATGCAAATAAGGAGTCGGTATCGCTGGCTTACCATCCGCCTTGGCAATCATCTCCTTCGCCCGTTCGGCAAATGGAGTATCCGGGTAGGTATCGATGATTCGATCGCAGTAGATAACCGCTGAGGCATATTCTTGCTTATTGTTCCGATATTCAGCTTCTTCATAGAGACGCTCAGCTTTGCGGAACTTCACCTCGGCAATCATCTCTCCGACTTGCTCGCGACGCTCACTGGCTTGCTTCGGAAATTGCCGCACAATCTGATTGAGGAGCTTGTCGGCTTGATCCAACGGATCCGCCGAATATTGAGAACCTTGATAAGACAACAACGCAGCTTTCGCGCCCAAGAAATGCGCATCGAATTGGTGCGGACTATCGGTGTAGACCGTAATCAAATCGCGATATCGGTCTACAGCGTCTGTCCAGTTCTCACGCTTGAACTCCGTGTTGGCGATATCCATCGTCACGTCGTCAGCTAACTTGCCAGTGGGACTATCGAGAAGCAACTTCTCCAAAACCCGCTTGCCGTGATTCTCTGTATCGTTGATCGGTCGCTTTTTGTCGGTGAAGTTCACATGATAGAACTTGTCAGGAAACTGCAACCAGTAATTACCGATCGCCAATCGACGTTGATCCACACGGTCTTGATACCGTGTTCGAGGATACTCCTTGATCAATTCGACGTAATACTTCTCAGCTTTCGGATAGTCCTCCGCAAAGAAATAGGATTCACCCGCCATGAAATAAGCATCTTGTGCGAGCGAACTGCTTTCCCAATTCTTTGCAGCCTCTAGATAGGTCTTGGCCGCCAAGCGATATTTCTCGCGTTGTTCGTCCCCCTCAAGACTGCCAGCCTGAGTGTAATACTCATTTGCTTCCTGCAGCTTCTCTCGCGCTACGGGTTTGTTGACTTCCCGCTCCCCCAGCCCCGGGATTTTGCGCAATATCTTGGGAACGTCGGAGTTCATCCGCTTGTCCGCTCGCACACCCTCGGGACGGACCCAATTCCCTTCCTTGTCTTCGTATCCTTCTATCGCGTTCTTGGCTCGCGCGTACTCGTCGTCTTTCTTCCACGGGGTCAAACTCGCACAACCAACTTGAGCTGCACAAGCGATTAACAAACCCCAAACGACATGCCAGCCGCCGCTTGGAAGGCGATTGCTAACGTCCAAGCTCATAGCTGCCCCACGACCGAAGTCGCGTCTTAACGCTTCAAGTCCTCGAGGTATTCGAGCATCCTCAATCGTCGATCCGCATGGTACTGCAAGATACTCTCCATCACTGTCCGTATCTCGCTTCGAACATTCGGTGGAGTCGAGGTGCTCAAGCCCGTCGATTCTCGAACCATCTGCTCCCCATCGGAACACTCCGCCCGATGGGAACACTCCATTAGGATCTGCAGAGTCTTGCCCTGAATCCGTAGAATCTGCCGATGCATCGGGACGCATTGCGGACAAACCACACCACCTCCAGCCGTGCTGAAAGCTACCGTCGGTCGATCGTTTTCTATTGCTTCGCCGCATGCCACACACCACTGCCAACTCGGCAAATGGCCCAATCGTCGAATCGTATCTAATTCAAAATTTAAAATTGTCTCGGCAGGATGATTTCCGGTTTCCAATTGCTCCAATGTCCGACTCAATGAATCAAGCATCCCTGGGATGGGCTGATGATTCTCCGTCAACGCATTGATCAATTCACCGGCGTAATAACCGCAATACAAAGGCAAAAGCCCCGCTTGCACTCCCCGAAATCGCCGCTGAAGCTTCGCTTCGAGCAACAAATCCAGAGAATCTCCCGATTTCATCATGAACACTACTGATGAGCGGGACAGAAGGTCAAGAGCAGATTCAAAAGGACTCTTCAGCCGCTTCGCCCCCTTGGCGATGGCCCCAATCTTGCCAAACGAATCGGTAAAAAGCGTGACGATCAGGCTCGTCTCGCTCCATTCCACTGTCCGCAATACCACTGCCTGACATTTTTCAAACGACACCCATCACTCCTCGATCCTCGATCCTATCTCTCGATTACTGGCAACCTCTACCACTGGTAACCTCTCGGGCACTGGCTACATCGAAAACTGCGGCAACTATCCGTTACTTCCGCCCGCGTGCCGATTTTGTGGACTTCAACGGAGACTGAAGAGTCAAAAACTCTCGCAAAACTTTACCCGTCTCGCTCGCCAAGCCTTCATCTGCTCCAACACCCGCTAGCTGCTCGGGTGTACCTCGCCCCACAATTCTACCCCCACCCTCTCCTCCTTCAGGCCCCAAATCAATCACCCAGTCACAACAACTGATCAAATCCAATTGATGCTCGACAACCACCACCGTATTGCCCTTGCTGACCAACTCCTGCAACAACCGAACCAACCGCTCGACATCGGCCATGTGCAAACCTGTCGTCGGCTCGTCGAGGACATACAAGGTCTTTCCACTCGTCTTCTTTTGTAACTCCGAAGCCAATTTGATTCGCTGAGCCTCCCCACCACTGAGCGTTGTGGAATGCTGTCCGAGTGTCAAATACCCCAATCCCACCGACTGCAAGCAACTCAGGGAACGAAACACTTCCGGAAAACTCTCGAAGAATGCTGTCGCTTCGTCGATCGACATCCCAAGCACTTCAGCGATGTTCTTGTCCTTGAACTTTACACTCAATGTCGTTCGACTAAACCGCTTGCCCGAACATTGCGGACAAGGCACGTCGACTTGCTCGAGAAAACTCATCTCTAGCTTCACCCGACCCGCCCCACCGCAAGCTTCACATCGCCCATCCCCCGCATTGAAACTGAACCGAGAAGCGTTATAGCCTCGAGCTTTACTGTCACGCGAAGCTGCAAAGACTTTTCGTATCGCATCCCAAAATCCACAATAAGTTGCCGGTGTGGAACGAGGAGATCGTCCGATCGGAGACTGGTCGATCTCGATCATTCGCTCAATCGATTCGATTCCTCGCAAAGCCTTCCAATGGGGCGAGGCTACTTGCTCTCCTCGCAAACTCGCAGCTAGAGCTGGAACCAGTGTGTCGTGAATCAATGTGCTCTTGCCCGATCCACTCACACCTGTGATCGCTACGAACCGCCCAAGCGGAATAGATACATCGAGCCCCTTTAAATTGTTCTTCGTTATCCCTTCGATCACCAACATCGGATCGCCCGGATTCACCTCTCGTCGTGCCGTGCTGTGCATGCGATAGCCATCGGCAAGATACTTGCCGGTCAACGACTCGGGTGTCTTCTTCAGCTCACTTAGCTTCCCCTGAGCAACCACCCTTCCACCATTAAGTCCCGCCTCCGGCCCCATGTCCACCACCCAATCGGCTGCTAACATCAACGATGTGTCGTGCTCAACCACCACAATCGTGTTCCCCTTCTCCCGCAACGATTCAAGAATCGTGATCAACCGCTGCGTATCGCGAGAATGCAATCCGATCGATGGTTCATCGAGTACATAACACACACCCGTCAATCCCGTTCCTACGCTTGTCGCCAAACGAACACGCTGCAACTCCCCACCGCTGAGAGTTGCCCCAGGCCGATCAAGCGTCAGGTATCCGAGCCCGACTTGCTGCAAGTACTCCAACCTCGGTGCAATCTCCTTGATGATCGGCCGGGCTATGCGCTCGCGCTCTGAATCAAATTTCAATCGATCGATCCAACCCCGCACCCGATCGATCGATTGCCCTGTTATCTGCGCAATCGATAACCCCTCAAGCTTGATTGCCAAGGACTCAGGTCTTAGTCGAGCACCGGCACAGTCTGGACACACCTCAAGTCGCTCTTCACCTACGGCTCCATACCCTTCACATGTAGGACAAGCACCATAGGCACTATTGAAACTGAAGGACCTCGGCTCAATCTCCTGCAAACTGATTCCACATCGAATACATGCGAAGCGAGTCGAGTAAAGTTTCTCCAATTCCGCGTTTTGAACCCGCACTAATCCAGAACTAAGCGTCAATGCGTCCGAGACCGCCTTGGACAAACGCTCTGCACTATCATCGCGATAGATGATCCGATCGACAACGGCTTCGATCGTATGCTCTTTACGCACCGCTAACTTCGGTAACGCATCGATCTCATACAATTCACCATCGACACGCACTTTCAGCAATCCAGCTCGCTCAATACGCTCGAAGACTTCGCCATGAGCCCCTTTTCGATCTAGTACCATCGGGGCCAAAACCGTCAGCTTGGAACCAAAAGGCAATTTCAGGACCGCATTTAAAATGCTTTCGGTCGATTGCCTATCGATCGGATCCCCACACCGGTAGCAACTCGGAATCGCGATGCGAGCCATAAGCAATCGCAGATAATCGTAGACCTCGGTTATCGTGCCAACCGTACTTCGTGGGCTCTGAACTCCTTGCGATTGATCGATGCTCAGACAAGGCTGCAAACCTTGAATGGAATGGAGCGAAGGCCGCTCCATTTGGTCGAGAAACTGACGAGTGTAACTCGAGAGACTTTGCAAGTACTGTCGCTGGCTTTCGGCAAACAGCGTATCAAAAGCCAAAGAGCTCTTACCACTACCGCTAACACCGGTAATGACGATCAACTTGCCACGGGGCAAGTCCAAGTCGACGGATCGCAGGTTATGAGTTGCAGCACCGCGAATCTCTATGTTGCTTTTCTCAAACGGCTCGTTAGAGGTTTCTTTCGTTTTCACTTATTAGCTACCTCCAAGCCCCATGAAGCATTATTCATCGACCACGAACGGCGTTTCCGATGGATCCTGCTCACCGGAAACGTAATCCACACTGTAACCCAACTCTTGAAGCTTCTGCTGCAGGACTTGTTTGGCCCGTTCCTCGCCGTGAACCAGTCGAATCTGCCCCGGCTTCTGCCCGATCCCTTGAACGTACTTCAACAAGTCGCTCTGGTCGGCGTGAGCAGAGTACCCGCTAAGGGTGTGAGTTTTCGCACGTACCGGGTACTCTCGCTGATCGATCCGAACGGAGCACTTCCCTTCGTGACACTCTTGAATCGCCCTACCCGTGGTCCCCACAGCTTGATAACCAACAAACAAAATGTCGGTATTCGGTTTGTGAAGGAAGGCCTTTAAGTAATCCATGATTCGCCCGCCCGAACACATGCCACTTCCCGCGATAACAATCGCAGGCCGTCCGGATCGCTTCAAATACTCCAGGTTTCCACGCGACTCCCCACCATGATCAATCTCGATCAAGTTCGAGAAAACAAAAGGCTGCCGATCGACGGAAAGTATCTCCCGAGCTTCCTCACTCCAATAAGGCTCCATCTGCTCGTACACGTCCGTGAGTTTGATCGCCATCGGAGAATCGACAATGATGTCGTAAGCTCCCAAGGCCGATCGATCGTGCTTCTTGCCGATCCCTTCGATCACTTGGTTTAACTCAAAGAGCAACTCCTGGGTGCGGCCAAGACTAAACGCTGGGATCAACGTCACTCCGCGGTTCTCCAAGGTGTCGAGCAAGATAGATTCCAGTCGCTCAACCCTCGTCTCGCGTCCCTCGTGCAACCGGTCCCCGTAAGTGCTTTCAAGGATCAGTAAATCAGCGCGCTCAGGAGAAACCGGCGGATTAAGAATCGGAGTGCAACGCGACCCAAGGTCGCCGCTCAAAGCAATCCACTGTTCTTTGTTGCGGATCTCGATACCCGCCGAACCGAGAATATGACCCGCCGGAGAAAAACGAAACTCCGTATTGCTCGATAATCCATGCCACTTGCCGTAAGGAATCGGCTGGATCAACTCTCGAATCGATTTCAGTACCCCTTCAATCACCTTCTTATTGCGAGTCATCCCCAAACGAATCGCATCTTCAAGCATGATCGGCAAAAACTTTGCCGTCGGAGGAGTACAGTAAATGGGCTTATGAAATCCCGCTTCTAACAAGTAAGGGATTCGACCGATGTGATCGATATGCACGTGCGTTAATAAAAGAGCTTCGATCCCTTCGAGGGAAAAGTCAATCTCGGGGGAGGAGCGACGTCGCTTCGCATCCCTGCCTTGAAACGACCCGCAATCGACCAACACCGATCGGTTCGCGGTAATGTGCACTTGATGGCACGAACCCGTAACCCCCAAATGACCGCCGTGATGCGTGACTTCCATCGATCTCTCTTCTCCGATTTGTTCGTTTTGAGTTAGTTCGTATTGAGCTTACTTGCACATAGCTAGATCATGCCGAGATTCATGCATGCTGGACTTGTTCGTTTCATGCACAGCTCTGTTCCAAACGCGGCCGGCGGGAATTATAACCCCTTGCCGTCAGCTTCAGTACCAGCCGAGCGCCTGGCTTGCCACCATTCCCAAAGAATTGGCAAGACGCTTACTAAGATGATCGCGATGGTGACCAAGAAGAAATTCTTTTGAATCCACTCGACCTTGGCGAGGAAATAACCTGCGAGCAAGAACAAGCTCACCCACAACACCGCGCCCAAGACATTGAACATCCAAAACTTGATGAACTGCATTTTTCCGATGCCAGCTACAAACGGAGCAAATGTTCGAATGATGGGGACGAACCTTGCCAAAACGATCGTTTTGGCGCCGTATTTTTCATAGAAACTCTGCGCCTTGAGCAAATGCTCGCGGTGGAAAAAGCGAGAGGATTCGCTTCGAAAAACCTTCGGGCCAAGTCGGTAACCGATCGAGTAATTGACCGCGTCACCCATCACTGCGGCAATCACAAGCAGAATCCAGAGGACGGGCAAGCTGAGCGGGCTGCCATCCAACGCGCAGAGCGTCCCAGCGGCAAACAGGAGCGAATCTCCTGGTAAAAACGGCATAATCACCAAACCGGTTTCGCAGAAAACGATCAAGAAGAGAAGGGTATACAACCAGGGGGCTCCCACCGCATCCATCAACTCGCGCAAATGCCTATCGACATGCAATATCCACTCAATGACCTGCCTCATCGAATCCCCACCCTTTGCAAACGCACACGCTTTCCCAAACCCACTGAGCCCACCTCAAGGTCCACTGGACTGACCTCAAGCTCTCACAGGGGGCAATTATGCTCCGAGTTCCCCCCTAACGGTAGGCGAACGACGCAGTCCTTCCCTAGAACTTTCCCCGATATATTCAAACCCGCTCCTCTCAGCAACCACTTACTGCCGCTAGAGTTAGGACAAAAACCCACCACCCACAAGATAGTTTTTGCCCTTTTCGGATTATCAGAGTTTTGTACACTCTTCCCTGTGTTATGCGCGGCCTGTGTTATCTGCGACCCGGATCATGGAATTGCCCCTGACGGCAAACTGGGCGGTCAGATCATTGTCGACCTAAATGCTGCACTGTTGGTGCCTCGTACCTAATTCGTACCTAAACTGCGGGTGATTGGAAAAAATGGATCTTAGCAAACTACGCAATATCGGAATCAGCGCTCACATCGACTCGGGTAAAACCACCCTCAGCGAACGCGTCCTCTTCTACGCCGGCCGAATCCATAAAATCGAAGAAGTCAAAGGAAACGGCGACGGGGCAACCATGGATTACATGGAGCTCGAAAAGGAACGTGGAATCACCATCACCTCCGCTGCGACCCAATTGCAGTGGAAAGACCACATCATCAATTTGATCGACACCCCGGGCCACGTGGACTTCACAATCGAAGTTGAACGTTCCCTTCGCGTTCTCGATGGTGCCGTCCTCGTTTTGTGCTCCGTCGGTGGTGTACAAAGCCAGTCGCTGACAGTCGATCGACAAATGCGCCGCTACGGCGTTCCCCGCTTGGCTTTCGTCAACAAGATGGACCGCACCGGTGCTGATGCCTACCGCGTGGCTCAACAAGTCCGCGACAAGCTCAATGCGAACGCAATCATGATGCAGATCCCCATCGGCGCAGGGGAAACCTTCGACGGTGTGATCGACTTGGTCACCATGAAAGCTTTCTTCTTCGACGGTAAAGACGGTGAAGACGTCCGCGAAGAAGAAATTCCAGAAGGCTACAAAGCCAAAGCGCTTGAAATGCGTCAAAAGATGCTCGATGGCCTTTCTGACTTCAATGAAGAATTGGTGGAATTGCTCTTCAACGAACAAGAAGTCCCCGCTGACTTGATCTACAAGGCTTGCAAAGACGCGACACAATCTCGCAAGATCACCCCTGTGTTCTGCGGATCAGCTTATAAGAACAAGGGCGTGCAGCTCTTGCTCGACGCAGTTCTGCGGTACTTGCCAAGCCCGCTCGAACGTGAAATGTCTGCCCGCAAAGTCGGAGACGAGACGGTCAAACTCGACCTTAAACCCGATCCAAACCTCCCGTTCGTTGGAATGGCGTTCAAGATCGTAGAAGACCCATTCGGTCAGTTGACCTTTATGCGAATCTACCAAGGTAAGATCGCCAAGGGTGAGATGTACATCAACCAACGTTCCAGCAAGAAGGAGCGATTCAGCCGTATCGTTCGGATGCATGCTGACAAGCGTGAGGAAATCGATGTTGCCGAAGCCGGCGATATCGTCGCGATCATGGGTATCGACTGCGCCAGCGGTGAAACCTACAGCAACGACCGCGATTTCTGTACCCTCGAAAGTATGTATGTCCCTGAACCGGTCATCAAAGTCGCAGTCACGCCGGCAAGCCGCGCGGATGCTGACAAGATGAGTAAAGCGCTGAACCGCTTCCGCAAAGAAGACCCAACCTTCCAAATGTACAACGATGAGGAAACAAGCGAAACGATCATCTGCGGGATGGGTGAACTTCACCTCGACATTTACGTCGAACGCATGCGTCGTGAGTACAAAGTTGAAGTCCAAGTGGGTGCACCAAAGGTTAGCTACCGCGAAACCCCAGGTAACGCTCAAGAATTCAACTACAAACACAAGAAGCAAACCGGGGGTTCCGGACAGTATGCTCATATCGTCGGGAAACTTTCTCCAATGGATCCCGAAGGAGAAAAGAATTTCGAATTCGAAGACCACGTCACCGGCGGTCGGATTCCAAAGCAGTTCATCCCACCTGTGGAAAAAGGTTTCCGCGACTCGATGGCCAAGGGTCCTTTGGCGGACTTCCCCGTCGTTGGTGTTAAAATGGATCTCGTCGACGGTAGCTACCACGACGTCGACTCGAGTGAACGCGCGTTCTACATCGCCGCTTGCGACTGCTTCCGCGAAACCTTGCGTGCGTCGAACCCAGTTCTGCTCGAACCTGTCATGAAATGCGATATCGAGTGCCCAGAAAACGATCAAGGTTCCGTTGTAGGCGACGTCATCTCTCGTCGCGGTCTGGTCAACAACACCGATGCTCGTGACGGCGTGTCGTACATTACAGCAGAAGTTCCCCTTGCGAATACCTTCGGCTACGCAACAGACTTGCGAAGCATGACCAAGGGTCAAGGTACCTTTGCGATGGAACTTGCTCGCTACGCACCAGTGCCGAGAAACTTGCAAGATGACATCATCTCCGAACGCAAGAAACAACTCGCGGCATTGGCAAAGGCCTAGTCTGGATTAGTCTGGTTTTTTACAACGCCCCGCTGTAACCTCCCGCAAGGAACCTTTGCAACCTAGCAACAGGTTCCATGCGATAGGGCGATTAGAAACAGTACATCGATAATTGAATTGGCTTTTATTAACGAAAGGCCAATTCAATTTTCCTTTGTAAATGTGTGTTATGTAAACTTGTGTCACCACTTGGATTCTTTCCAATTCGATGAGAATCGAAGGGCTTCTGCGGTTCCGGTGCGTCATGCTCCTACGCACAGACCTTCAGTTCTACACGCTAATCTCTACAAGAGATCCTATTCCCAACAGATACCATGAACACCTACAACCTGACCCACCTGAAACAGTTGGAAGCAGAGAGCATTCATATCATTCGGGAAGTTGCCTCCGAGTTCAAAAAGCCTGTCATGCTCTACTCCATCGGCAAAGACTCGGCCGTGATGACCCACTTGGCCCTCAAGGCCTTCTATCCGGCGAAACCTCCATTCCCTTTCATGCACGTCGACACCACGTGGAAGTTTAAGGAGATGATCGCTTTCCGAGATTCCTATGTCAAAAATGAACTCGGTATCGAACTGATCGTTAACATAAACCACGAAGGGTTGAAATTAGGAATCGACCCATTTGAAAATAGCGAGAAGCACACCGAAGTCATGAAGACTGACTCGCTGAAGTCTTCCCTGACTCGCTATGGATTCGATGCGGCTTTCGGCGGCGCACGACGCGACGAGGAGAAATCGCGTGCCAAAGAACGCGTCTTCTCATTCCGCGACAAATTCCACCGCTGGGATCCGAAAAACCAACGACCCGAACTTTGGAATCTCTACAACTCCAAAGTCAACCCACAAGAAAGTATCCGAGTCTTCCCATTGTCAAATTGGACAGAACTCGACATATGGCAATACATCTACCTTGAGAATATCCCTCTCCCTGACCTTTACTTGGCGAAACCCCGCTCCGTGGTCATGCGAAATGGGGTCTTGATCCATCCGAACGATGATCGATTTCTCCTGCGAGAAGGGGAAACACTGGAAACAAAAATGGTCCGCTTCCGGACTCTCGGTTGCTGGCCACTAACAGGTGCGGTCGAGTCGACTGCGACGACCCTCCCCGAAATCATCCAAGAGATGCTGCTTACAAAAACCTCCGAGCGCCAAGGCCGCGTCATCGACAAAGATGGTGGCGGAGCTGGGATGGAACTCAAAAAGATTCAAGGGTACTTCTAATATGTCGCACCAAAGTGATCTGATCGCTAAGGATATCCTCGCCTACCTCGAACAACACGAGCGCAAAGAACTTCTTCGTTTCATCACCTGTGGCAGCGTCGATGATGGGAAAAGCACCCTCATCGGTCGCTTGCTCTACGACAGCAAGATGCTTTACGAAGATCACATCGCTCAACTTGAAAACGAAAGCAAGGTTCACGGTACCACCGGTGGTGGATTTGACCCGGCTCTCGTTACCGATGGACTACGCGCCGAACGGGAACAAGGCATCACGATCGACGTAGCCTACCGCTACTTCTCGACCGCCAAACGGAAATTCATCATCGCCGATACCCCCGGCCATGAGCAGTACACCCGGAACATGGCCACAGGTGCTTCCACCGCCGACCTTGCAATCATCCTTATCGATGCTCGCCACGGCGTTCTAACCCAAACCAAACGCCATAGCTTTATCGTCTCGCTTCTTGGTATTCGACACGTCGTTGTGACCGTTAACAAGATGGACTTGGTAGGGTACGACCAAGCTCGTTTTGACCAAATCTGCCAAGACTACAAAGAGTTCGCCTCCCGATTGGATCTTCCCGATCTGCATTTTATCCCCCTTGCTGCTCTGCACGGGGAGAATGTGGTTGACCCAAGCACAAACATGCCTTGGTATCGTGGCAGCACTCTGATGAACTTCCTCGAAACCGTTTACATCGGTTCCGACCGAAACCTGGAAGACTTTCGACTTCCGATCCAGTACGTAAACCGTCCCAACCTTGACTTCCGTGGCTTTTGCGGCACCATCGCATCAGGCATCGTTCGCCAGGGCGACGAAGTCATGGTACTACCATCGAAACGCACCAGCCGAATCAAACGTATCGTCACCCAAGACGGGGACCTTTCCGAAGCGTTCTGCCCTCAGTCGATCACCTTGGTTCTTGAAGACGAAGTCGATTGCTCCCGGGGTGATATGATCGTCAGACCTGGAAACGTGCCGAAAGTCAGCAACGACTTCGATGCGACCATCGTGTGGCTTAGCGATCAACCCATGCTACCGGGCAAAAGCTATCTGTTCAAACACACGACCCAGACGGTATCCGGGCAAGTTGATTCATTGCGATACCGCGTTGACGTAAACACGCTTCACCGCTCGCCAGCTCCCGACTTGCAACTTAACGAAATCGGGCGTTGTTCGGTTACGCTTAGCCAACCGCTGTTCTTCGATGCATACAAACGAAACCGTTCTACGGGAGCGTTTATCATCATCGACCGACTGACGAACGCCACAGTCGGTGCTGGGATGATCACAGAACGCGACAGCGCTCGACCTCGAGCCGCTTGGGAAAATACAGACACTACCAACGAATCCTCCCAAGGTGCCAGCGATGTGACGTCGGCAGAACGCACCGCTCGCTTTGGACAACAACCTGCAACCATTCTATTCACTGGACTCACAGGTACCGGTAAGTCCGCAATTGCGCAAGCCGTTCAGCGCCGCCTGTTCGATCGCGGACGGGCTGTGATGGTCATCGATGGAGAACTGATGCGCAGCGGGTTGAACAAGGATCTCGGTTACTCGGTCGAAGACCGCAGCGAAAACTTGCGTCGCTCCGCACACGTTGCGAAACTTATTAATGACTCAGGTTTGATCTGCCTCGCAGCATTCCTTGCTCCGAGCGAATCGGTTCGAAATCGTGTTCGAGAGACCGTTGGTAAAGAAAAATTCTTTGTCGTGCATGTGACCGCAGAAGAATCGGTTCGCAAGAGCCGCGATACGAAGGGACTCTTGCAAAAGGCAGATGCCGGTATTCTGCCAAACTTCCCCGGCGTCAGTGCCCTTTATGAAGAACCTGCTTCACCCGATCTGACGCTTGATTCCGGGGCTTTGGCAATAGAACAATGCGTTGATGCGGTGATCGATCTGCTCGAGAAAAAAGGCTTCCTGAAAGCCTAATCAGCATCAACCGTTTGCAATTTGAGTTGATTGCAATTTGAACGCTTTTGTACGGGCCGGGTTATTCCGGCCCGAATGTCTTTGTCCGTTGTATCCGGTTTGACCATGTCGCAATTCCAGATCTAGATACTGTTCGTTATCTAGATGCTGCTCGATCCTCCTCAACAAGCAGCGGGCTCAGCGCAATCTCAGTTCGTCGAACCACTGAGAATCTCTGCCATGTCCCGGTCGAATTGCCCCCGGGTCAAAACTAGATCGAACCCAGACTCCACTGCGACGTCGAGCACATCTTTTTGAACGTGTGCGCCGTACCCTAGCAACCGTGCTCCAGGAGCACTTGTACGCACCAAGCCAGGAAGCTCAGGGAGCTTTAAGCCCGCCATTCCAAGATCAACAAGCACCCACTTCACTTGCGTTTCGTTCCCCAACCCCTCGGGGAACTTGCTCACGTCGCGTATCGCAAGGAATCGAAAACCTGAACTTCGCACCACCGACCCGATGCGGGATTGAAACATCAGGTCATTCCCGAGAAAGACAACGCATGGCGAGTCGGCTTGCGAATCTGAACCCTTCTGCTGATCACTCATCGTTTGCCGTACTTCTGTTTACTTTGAATAACACTAACTTTAAAACACAGTTCTTCGGGAATTTTAGTTGCTGGTATTGAATTGTATCGGCTTCACAGTGTCGTGCTCGCTCTTAGTGAAACGGCGCTCGTGCTCGTAATCGAAATCAGCCCGCAATGGTATTATGTTCGGGCATCAAACGAGCTATCTAGCGCCGAGCGGCACCAGAATTTTGATTTGCGACCAACGGATCGGAACTGGGTAATTGAATATCTTCCGACGGGGCAGCCTGATCGTTGCTCAAAGCAATCGCAATCCAACCTTGCTCCATATCAAGCTGCGAGATCACCAATCCCTTACTCCTCGGATCGTTGATCAGAGATTCCGATACCAATGGCAGAGATGTCTTGTCGGATAGTACCTTTGCGAAAATGGCTCGCAACGGGAATCGATCTTTTGATCCCATGCGATGTCCATCGACACTGATTAGGCTATCGCGGACCAACTCAGCTCGCAAACCATCGGTCTTTGGGGTGAACGAAGTTTTGACCGTGAAGTTCTTCAAGTTGATTTTACCTGGCTGCTCGAGAGAAGCGATACGCATCGTCATCCACATCTTGCCGTCAAGAAATTCAATACTCATCGGATGCACATCCATGAACCGAATGATGACATCCTCAGGGGTATCCTCTGGCAGGACAGGCGCAGGGACTTGTAGAAGTTTTGCAATCTGTTCCGACAAGGACTGAATCGTCCAATCGCGATCCGAAGGAATCGCTTGGGACACCAAATTGTTCAACGCGGACTGGTGCAGTTGGAACGAAATCAACGATTCGGCTGGTGCTAAAGGGCGAGGCGTGTTCGCTGCTATCTGATCGTTGCCAGCGATGCGATATCGAGCTACCAAACGCGTATCGGTACTCTGCATATCCATAACCATTGGGTGCAGTTGAAGATTCTGTAGCGGCCCGAGAAGTCTTTGCGAAAGTTGCTCTCTAGCGTTACCAACGTTGGACTCGAGCTGCTTGTCAAACTCACTGTCCGTCTGATTCGCAATGAGTCGTTGCGTTATCCGCCTTGCGACAGGCTTGGACTGATTGAACTCCTGCTGCGCAACGTAGCGAACCATGTCTCCCATAATAGGTAGCTGATCCCACTTCGTTGAGAATTTGCGAAGCGATTCCTGCGATTCCACATTCGCCGGAGTTCCGTTAATGGTCAACCCACTTGGATCAAGTCGCAATTCTCGACTCGATTGAACTTTTGCTTTGCTCGAGTTGTAAAAGGTCGCCCCACTTCGACTCGAACTAGTGCTCGATCGAATGTCTCCATCGAGATGCAAAGCAACCTTCCAAGCCTTGGGATCCGGTAACAAGTCAACCTTCAAGTTCGTCATCACCTTGCTCGCACCACGCGTGTCCGCTCCAAGAATCCTCTGCTGAACAGGCTTGGAACTTACTTGATCTTTAGGCATCAAGCGATTGATGAACTCTTCAGAGACACTAAGCCGTATGTTGGCACTGCGATAATGCTGATTGAGTGCATCTGCGATCGCATACTGCGATTCCGATTCGGAAAAACGCAACGACTGAATCGATTCGGCAATATCCACTGATACTCTGTGAATCGGCGTCTGTTCGATCGTTTCAAGATCTGACAGCAGCTTTCGATAGTCGATTGGGACTACCGTCAACGGATGAATATCCTCAGCAATCGCACGTATCTCCTCGCTCGCCAAGACGGCCTTCTGCTCAGCAGATACACGATTAAAGGTTACTCGATTGAGAAATTCTCTCGCAATCGCAACTTGTTCCTCGTGATTCTCCACATCCCCCGCCGCAAGTGACTCCAAACGGTCAAGCATCAGGAAATCACCCCAACTCTCACTGTCCGTAGATCGATCCAATGCTAGGCGAACCACCGCAAGATGCTTGCCTAACGTCTCAAAATCAAGCGAACTACGCTTGGTCGAGACCGCAATCGTTGCGTCCCGGCCAGCATCTTGGCTGTTGACACCTTGAGTACCTGCCAAACTCATGCAACGGTATACCTTCTCCCAAACAATCGATCGCCTCTGAAGTCCTTGAGCAACCCATGATGCTCGTATCGCAGTCTCGTAGTGCGATTCCAAATTCGACTCCGCCCAAGCGAACCCGATCGCAGACATCTGCTTGGCTCGTTCCAGTAGTTGCTGCGATTCGACAGAAGTAATCTCCGTAGCAGAAAATGTCTCACACAACTGCATTACGTCCGACAGCCATGGCTCAAGCTCCTGCTTCGATCCCACTACGTCAGTGTTGGTGATGTACTCTTGAAATGCATGAACTTCCGTCACAAGCTGATTAGCCATTGGCCACAGCTTGGAACGACCACTTGGCAACGCCACGCTCGGACGGACATACCCTTGGGATTCCAAAGAATCTTGCACGATCAACTTTGATGCAACTACAGGCCTAGCCGTAATTGGCCCCTGGGATGCACCATCCTGACCAACGCCATTCTGAGCATTACTCTGAGCCGAAGCAGCGATTGAGGCCGTTCGATTCATAAACGGATCAGACAACTCCGTTGCTATCGGCGCTTGCAAGCGTGCGGTTGCCGTCGGCTCAAGCATCGCGATCGACATCGGCGCCTCGGAGCGATAGGCCGTCCAAGTCTCGTGATCAAACAGCTCATCTATAGGACGGGACTCCACGCGCAAAGGCTCCGACTGTATCGAAGACTTCGGCACAGGATTCTGCACCACAGGAACCAAGGATGTACGAACCGGGAAGCGTACGCCCGCAACCCGCTCGCCGTACGTATGCTGCCAATAAAGTGTCAAGCCTACGGCGACTAACGCTACTAAAAGCGCATAGATCCAACCGCTGACTCCCCCAGACGAACGTTGCGTCATCCCTGATTCCCCTTAGCGTCCCTTGCCAGACTTCTACTCCTTATCGTTGTCGACCTGCCCAAGCCCAATCGTGAAACTCCTCTCCCACGATTTCTCCCCCTTTCCGCTCGCCATATACCCCTCTGTACCACCTAGATAAAATGTAGGGCCTAAGCGAAATGCTAGCATGCAAACATCGCGGTTTTGGTTATGATGTTGCTGCATATCAACCCGCAAAATCACCCCCCTACGGATCACCTATCCCCCAGGGCTTAAAGGACCTATCCGATGACTTCGACTCCTTCTACAAACACCACCCCCAGAGGACGTCATACGACGAAAATCATCACAGCAAAAGACATCGCAGCGAAAAGTATCGCAACATCCTCACTTCTATTCGCTTTGATCACCGCAGACTCTCTCGCCCCGACTCCCATGCTCTCACAGAATACTCTCTCGGCTCAATCCCCCATTACCCAACCGCGGCCGATGCAGATCGACGACTTGTTTCAGTTCGAACGATACGCCGATCCGCAACTCTCTCCCGACGGATCCCATGTCTATTTCCAATCCACGAAATTTCTTGATCCACTCAAGAATCAGAAGGTAACTAACCTTTACCGATTGAAAGTAGGCTCCGGACAATCGGATGAAGAAGGTACCCAAAACGCGCCCGTCCAAGTCACACGCGCTGCGAAGGCAGATACCCACCCGCGCCTTTCTCCAGATGGATCGAAGCTCTTGTTCGAATCTTCCAGGGACGGTTCGCCGCAACTCTACATCCTGGATCAATCAGGTTTTGCGGAAGCTAAGCAACTAACCAAAATCTCCACCGGGGCTACGAATGGGATTTGGTCGCCGGATGGTAAACGCATCGCGTTCCTCTCCACGGTTCGCCCGGAATGGAGCGAACTTGCATTCGATCAGTCCGATGTCAAAAACCGAGAATTCGACGAAGCAACCGCTTCGAACCCTGTAAAAGCCAAAACATTTACAAAGCTCTTTTTTCGGCACTGGGATAGCTATGTCGAAGATAAGCGTCAGCATTTGTTTATCATCAATGCCGACGGATCTAACTGCCGGGACGTAACGCCTGGGGATCGCGATGCGAACCCCACAAGCATGACTTTCAGCATCGGTGATGATTTCTGTTTCTCTCCCGACGGGCGGTTTCTAATCGCCACCTGCGCACCGGCTACGGGTGAGTCGTGGACGACGAACTACGATCTATGTCGCATCGACTTAGAAAACCCTTTAGTGAATTGGGAATCCCTAACTTCAACGAACACAGCAGCCGACTGCACTCCTCGATTCAGTCCGGACGGAAAGAAACTCGCTTACCGCGCGCAAGCCAAACCGGGTTACGAAGCGGACAAATGGGAACTGATGCTCGTCGATACTTCGCCCGATGGTCGATGGCTTGGAAAACCCCAACCATGGACGTCCTCCCTCGATCGCTCTGTAGGTGATTTCGCTTGGGTCGGCAACGATGCTTTGGTCTACGTCGCCGAAGAAAACGGCGCTACGGGACTCTTCTCAGTGGACGCCAACAAAAAACCAAAACGCTTGAACATCGAATTCCCAGATCAACGCGCAGGGCAGCTTACCGGTTTAAGCTATGCCAACAACACGCTAGTTGTCGCACGAGCCACGATCAACGCACCAGCAGATTTCTATGCTCTTCGAACAACGAGCGGCAAACTCCTCGATGGAAACTTGAAAGCAACCCAACTCTCAACAGGGAATGAAACCTTAAAGTCACAAATCCAATCCGCTGCTCCAGAGAGTGTACAAGTACCGGTCGAGGGCTCGGTAAACATGCAGATGTGGATCCTCAAACCACCAGGTTTCGACCCTTCGAAAAAATGGCCCGTAGCGTATCTCATCCATGGAGGTCCTCAAGGAGCGTGGGAAGACGGCTGGAGCTATCGCTGGACCCCACAACTCTGGGCTGCTCAAGGCTACGTAGTGGTATTGCCGAACCCTCGCGGGTCGACGGGCTTCGGACAGAAATTCTGCGACGAGATCAGCGGTGACTGGGGTGGCAAATGCTATCGAGATTTGCTCGCAGGTCTGAAGGCTGTTAAAGCACTCCCTTATGTTGATTCATCGCGAATCGCTTCCGCAGGTGCAAGCTTCGGCGGGTACATGCAAGATTGGTTTGCTGTGAATGAAATCGCCAAAGAGTTTCGCTGCTTGATCTCTCACTGCAGCGTCTACAACTTCGAAAGCATGTGGGGCACGACGGAAGAACTTTGGTTCGATGAATATGAACATGGTGGTCTCCCTTGGGAAATCCCTGGAAAATACCGCGAGTTCAGCCCCCATACGCGCGCCGGAAAACTTGGGGAATACAAAACCCCAATGCTCGTCATCCACAACGACCTGGACTTCCGTTGCCCGATCGGTCAAGGCCACGAACTCTTCCAAGCCCTTCAACGTCAAGGGGTGCCTAGTCGCTTTGTGAACTTCCCAGACGAAGGGCACTGGGTTTCGAAATCGCACAACAGCCGCCATTGGCATCAAGAAGTCTTCGGTTGGTTGACCAAGTACTGTCCACCTGGAGCTCGGTAAGCGAATGAACAGCGAAAACCATAACGATCAGCCTCATCGCGGCTTAGGATTGCACTGGAAAATCCTAATTGGCTTGGCGGTCGGAGCCCTCGCAGGCATCCTTTGCAACCTGTTTCTTCAAGGCCCCGATGGAAAACCCATTGCGCAACTGAAGTACTTTGCTGACAATGTCGCTTATCCGCTCGGCGAGATCTTTCTTCGACTGATCTTTATGGTCGTCGTACCGCTTGTCTTCTGCGCACTCACGCTCGGTGTTGCCGAAATAGGTGATGTGCGACGCTTGGGACGCCTCGGCGGACGCACCTTGATCATGACCCTCCTGTTCTCCGCTGCTTCCGTTTTAATCGGACTCGCTCTGGCAAACACTCTCCAACCAGGCAAAGCTATCTCCGCCGAAGCTACCGCGATGCTTCGAGAACGATTCGCTTCTCAAGCAAACGAAAAAATATCCAAAGCCCAAGAAGCCAAAACTCCCATCCAGACCATCGTCGAGATCATCCCACGAAACCCGCTACAAGAAGCCGTCGGCGCACTCGATGGCTCGTCGCCCGGAAGCGGAATGCTAGGGGTCATGTTCTTCTCCCTGTGCTTCGGCATCGCACTTACACTCATCCCTCCCGAACGCTCGCGACCCGTAATCGATGTACTTCAAGGTATCTACGATGCGGTAATGATCATCATCGGTGCGGCGATGCGATTCGCTCCTATCGGCGTCGCGGCGCTGATCTTTTCCATCACTGCGGTCCTTGGTTTGCAGTTCTTTGTCGCTCTCTCCGGTTACGTGATTGCGGTCCTTGCCGGACTGAGCATCCACATGTTCATCGTATACTCATTAGCCATCTTCTTTATCGCCGGTCGCTCCCCAGTCGCTTTCTTTCGCGATATCCTCGAAGTCATGCTGACCGCTTTCGGCACTTCATCGTCTAACGCCACTCTACCAACCTCCTTGCGAGTCGTCGAAGATAAACTCCACCTGGATCGTAAAGTCTCTCACTTCGTCCTAACCATCGGCTCGACCGCCAACCAGAATGGGACTGCCCTATACGAAGGGATGACCGTCCTGTTTCTAGCCCAAGTCTTCGGTGTCAATCTCGACTGGTATCAACAATTCACCGTCGTGATCCTAAGTATTCTCGCCGGAGTGGGAACCGCAGGAGTTCCGGGCGGATCGCTCCCCTTGGTTGTTCTCGTCTTGCAAACAATCAATGTCCCACCCGAAGGGATCGCGCTGATCATGGGAGTCGACCGACTTCTGGACATGTCAAGGACCACCGTCAATGTTGTCGGCGATATCGCCGTGGCTGCTTGTGTCGATCGCTGGGAACAGACCAGCGGCGGCTGACGAACTGTACTTCGACGGAATTACTTTTCTAACGATACAACCAATCGTTGATCGCTTCGGCCATCGTCGGATGCGAAAAGATTACATCCCTTAGCACACCTGCTTTCATTCCACTGAGCATCGCAACTTGGATCGTCGCAAGGATCTCTCCAGCTTCAGCGCACAGAATCGAAACACCAAGAATCTCATCGGTCTGTTGATCGATAACGGCTTTTAACAATCCACGTGTCTCGCCAGATGTCATCGCTCGCGGGATCGCGTTCGCGGGCATCTTCGCTATGCGTACCTGCTTGCCCATCCCACGCGCTTGGTCCTCTGTTAACCCTACTCTCCCCAGCTCAGGATCAGTGAAGAGAGTGTAAGGAACAAGCCGCCCTTTCGTTGTTCGATTTCCCCCCTTAAGGTTCGAGTATAACACTCGGTAGTCATCCCAAGAGACATGCGTGAACTGCAACCCTCCAGTCACATCACCCACCCCCCAAACGCGCGAATTACTGGTCTGCAACCGCTCGTCGACCTCGATCTCTCCCCTCTGCCCTATCTTTACCTTCGCGACCTGGCAATCCAACTCCTGTGTGTTGGGTCGACGCCCCAACGCAACCAACAAGTCACTCCCAGCTACCAGACGTTGACCTTTAGCTGTTGCTAGCTCTACCCGGACCTCCTCTCCTGATCGCCCCTCGACGCGCTCGACAGTAGCGCCAAGGTTCACTTCGATACCCTCGTCATGAAATACCTCTAACAAGGAATCGCTGATGTCCAAATCCTCCTTGGGCAGAAATCGCTCGTTGCGATCGATCAATGTCACCCTCGAACCCAATCTGCGAAACACCTGCGCGAACTCCACTCCAATATAGCCCCCGCCAAGTACGATCAGATGCTCCGGCAAGCGGTCCAACTCCAGGAGCGTCTCATTCGTTAGCGCCCCCGATCGACCTAATCCTGGAACTTCTGGAATCACCGGACTCGCTCCGGTATTAATCACAATCCGGTCCGCTGAAAATACTTCCTCGCCAACTCGCCCATCCCCTGCTCCACCCACCCCAAAATCAACCAATACCTGCTCCTCTCCGACAAATCTCCCCTGCCCAATCAACAAATCAACTCCTGATCTCGCAAAGCCAGACTTATTGCGTTCCACCATCTGCTCGACCACCGAACGCTTTCGCTCCAGAACAGCCCGCATATCCAATCCGTTTTCCCCCTGAACACCCTCCACCTTTCCGGCCCCCGCCACCTTTCCGGCACCCGGCAAAGCACCTTCAATGGCACCTTCATTGGCACCTTCATTGGCACCGTCTCGCCCTTCAAACGCGACCCCATAACTCCGGGCGTTCCTAAACAGATGAGCGACCTTCGCCGTCTTGACCAGCGTCTTTGTAGGAATACAGGCCAAGTTGATGCAACTCCCACCAATCCATTTGCGTTCGATCAATCCAACCGACGCTCCATCACCTGCAAGCTTCATCGCTAGGGTCTTGCCCCCTTTTCCCGAACCAATCACCAAAAAGTCATATCGTTTCATTGCATTCCTCGAGTTCTGAACCGAATCTCAGGCGACTAAATGTCTAGCTGGCAACCGCCCCTGTCTTAAAAATTTTGCCCACCAAGAAAAAAATTTTTCGACTTTTCTACTCGCTCACAATTCAACATTTCCCCATTTGCCAGCGAACTTCTTGGGGAACTATCCCGTCCTTAATGCCATCGGATCGGTAAGCATCCTTACTCTACCAATAAACCCTCTGAGCGAGGGGCTTGGCCAAGGAGCCGACCGAGAAAAAATCGTGTGACCCCTCGCTGTGGAAATACGGTTGTCAAAGCCGATAGCGGGGGATTAGGATCCCCTGTGCTTTCATTCCACGCCTACAACTGCATTGATTAAACATAGACCAGATTATGTCCCGCCCCACAACTTCGAAAAACCAAAATAGCACAAAGATTCGTGCTAGCAAAAACTCGAAGAAAACCAGAAACTCGCTGTCCAGCACTGCCTCGAAAAGTGCTGAAGGTGCGAAACCCAAGCATGCGCATTTCAACCGCAGACCCAATCCGCCAACCGCTTCGAGTAACGCCCAAACCGCTCACCGAACCGAGAATCTTCAACCGGGTAGTTCTTCCGAACAATCCGCTAATCGGTTTTTAATCGACACGAAACCGTCCGACAGTGGAGAACTCCTTCGAACACAACGCGTTTACTGCAAATTTCTTGGGTTGGACCCAAACGAGACCGACGAAACAGTCATTCTCAATGCATCGAGCCGCATGGCTCAACTGGTCAACGAGCGTAAACCTTTTAACTCCCCCGAGGTCATCGCTCGCAGCCGTAGCGAAATCGCCTTGGCTACCTACCGACTGCTCGATCCGCGACGCCGTGCGTCCATTTGGCAACGCATCCAACTCATCCGACCGCTGAATCGCGAAGACCGCCAGTCACGGTTTTCTTCTCCGAATTCACTCTGGTCGCAAACCGAGCCCAACGCTTCGGCGGGCGATTCGGAGTCTGACCAGAATCCTCAAATCGAATCCGAACAAATCATTCCATCTAAGCCTGCCTCCCAAGAACGCTCTGGGTGGGTAAACCGGCAAGTCTTCGATCGCGCATTCGAACAAAATGCTTCCCAAGCGACGTTGGTTGACTCAAATCAAGATGCAAGAAGTTGGCTCGAAGAACGGCGTGAAATCGTTCGGACTCTGAGATCATCCGAAGACAATATGGCGAGCGACAAGCGTCGAGACAAATCGACGCTATCATGGTTACTTTCGGTCTTTGGTCGATAACCTAAACCCGCTCACCACCCCTGAGAGTCCCTTGAACACCCGCGTTCTCGTCACCGGCTACGGTGGCTTTCTAGGCGCCGCAATTTGCCGGCAACTGATTTCCCAAGGCTACTGCGTACGCGGCCTCGCCCGAGGAACCTATCGACACCTTGAACAACTCGGTGTTGAAACCATCCGTGGCTCGATCACCGATCCGAAAGATGTCTCAGCAGCAATGGATCGCGTAGATGCTGTTATCCATACCGCTGCGATCGCAGGGGTATGGGGACCGCGAGCTACCTTCGAGTCAATAAACGTCTCAGCTACTGAGAACTTACTGAACGAAGCCAAGCAGCGAAATGTTCAAGCCTTCGTTTACACAAGCTCTCCCTCGGTCACGTTCGATGGGACCCCGCAGTCCGGTATCAACGAAGATGTGCCATTACCAACCCGCTGGCTGTGCGATTATCCAAGAACAAAAGCCATCGCCGAACAACGCGTACTCGCTTCAAACACCCAAGACTCCTTTCACACTTGCGCTCTTCGCCCCCATCTGATTTGGGGAAAAGGTGACCCTCACCTGATCCCCCGAGTCATCGCTCGGTGCAAACAAGGGCGACTGCGACGCGTCGGTTCAGGGGAAAACCTAATCGATACCGTTCACGTTGAAAACGCCGCCTATGCCCACATACTCGCACTTCAAAAAATGCTTGAACACGACCGCAGTGCTTCCGGCAAAGCATATTTCATCACCGACGCCCAACCCGTGGGATGCTGGGATTGGATCTGCATGATCCTGCGTTGCGCCAAACTCGAACCTCCGAAAAAATCGATTTCTTTAGCTTCGGCATACCGAATCGGCGCCGTCCTCGAATATCTCTATAGATTCGCAAGGGTTCAAACCGAACCACCCATGACTCGATTCGTCGCCTTGCAACTCGGAATCGATCACTACTTCGACATCTCCGCCGCTAACAAGTTTCTCGGATACTCTCCTCGCGAGAATCGAGACGCTCGAATCGAAGAACTTGCTGCCGACCTCGCAAGATGCTGACCTTTGCAAAACAACTGACAACCAACTGAAGTCACTACTTCTACGTCAACTACCCACCTTCCTGCGTGACTCTGCAACAATTCTTCGCAGCGATTCATGGCTATGATTCTTCGCAGTGATTCCTCGCAGTATTTATCCTCAACGACCTGTGCGATTTCGAGTATAATCCGCCCCCTGTACTGGCAGATCTCCAATCGGCAAATTTCCATTCGGCAGCTCTCCCACCGACAAGTTTCGATTACCGCTTCATCTTATTCCCTGCTTCTGATTCACTGCGTCTCATTACACGATCTATTGCTCATGCGTTACGCCGCCAAACCACTGCACAATCTCCTGTTGCTCGCAATCGCTTTTTGCATCCCTTGCAATTGCACACTGAATGCCCAACAAGCCGAATTGATCCGTGATACATGGGGAGTCCCGCACGTGATCTCCGAAAGTGAAACGGCAGCCATGTTCGCCTTGGGATACGCGCAAGCCGAAGATCGCCTCGAAGATATTTATCTTGCGATCCGAACCGGTGTTGGGCGTATGGCCGAAATCCAAGGCCCATCTGCCCTTGATCAAGACTACCTGATGCGTCTTACGCACAACGACACCCTGCATGCAGCCTATTTGCAAAACGCACCTGAGCAAGTTCGCAGCAACCTGAAAGCATTCACCGATGGGATTCGAGCTTATATCAATGAGCATCCCGACGAAGCCAAATCGGTCGCCATCGATATCGAACCTTGGCACCCCTTGGCAGTCGGACGCGCGATGATTCTCCGCTGGCCGATCGGTACCGTCATGGACGATCTGAAAAATGCCCCACAACGCTCGAAACCCGCCGCAGGTTCGAATCAATGGGCCGTCTCTCCAAAGCGATCCGCAGATAAATCCGCCATTCTCCTCTCCGATCCACATCTGACTTGGGAAGGATTAGCGGTCCTCTACGAAGCTCGCTTTCACGGTGGAGATCTGCACATGAACGGATTCTACTTAATCGGCTCTCCCATGCTTGCCATCGGTCACAACCGCCAAGTTGGATGGTCTCTTACGACCGGCGGGCCTGACACTTCCGATGTCTACCAAATCAACTTTCGCGCCACTCCGAAACCTCAATATCAATATGATGAACAATGGCGAGATATTCGGGTCGAATCGTTCACGATCCCTGTAAAAGATAGCGAACCTATTGAACGAACCGCCCTCTACACCCACCTTGGTCCTCTCCTAAGCCCCCCCGATGAAAAAACAGGAACGGCATTCGTAGGAGCTTCTCCTTATTGGGACCAAACTGGCCTCTATGAGCAATTCTATGCCATGGCTCACGCTCGAGATGTGAAGGAATTCAACGCTGCTCTAAGTATGCATCAATACAACGAACAAAATGTCATGGCGGCGGATCTTCAAGGCAACATCTCCTACATCCGAAATGGAGCCACTCCGATTCGCCCCGAAGGCTACGATTGGAAACGACCAGTCGATGGCACCACCAGTAAAACAGCTTGGAAAGGAATTCACCCTCAATCAGATCTTGTTCAAGTCCTAAATCCAAGCAAAGGTTACATGCAAAACTGCAACATCAGCCCATCGAACATGATGGTAGGTTGCGAATTGACCCCCGATAAATATCCCGACTATATCTACAACGTATCCTGGGACTCGAATAATCCTCGTGGACGCCGCACCGTGGAACTCCTCGAAGCGAATCGCTCTATCACCATGCAAGATGCCATGAACATCGTGCTTGATATCCACGATCGCCTCGCAGCTCGATGGCAAAGTGAACTGAAGTCGGCCATCGCAGCACACGGAGAACCCTACGCAGACGATGCGACCTTTCAAGAAGCATCCCAAGCAATTCTCGCTTGGGATGGAGAATATAGTGTCGATGCGACCGCTTCGGCCCTTTTCAAATTCTGGCGTCTGAAATGCGGCGAGAAACTTGATCTCGCCCCGCTCGGCAAAGATCAACCTCTCCCTGACACATCGCGCATCGCCGCTCTTGAAATCCTCAAGGAGACGATCCAAGAAATGACTCAACGCTACGGCAAATGGAACATCCCATGGGGACAAATCCACGTTGTAGGACGCGGCGGAATCTACTTCCCCGCTCCCGGCGCTGACTACAACTCCGGAGACAAAGAAGCCAACTTTTCGGAGACCCTTCTCGATGTGCGAAGTGTGCCGCTGAAAGATCAACCGGGAATTCAAGTCGCAAACAGTGGCTCGATGGCGATGATCTTGATGTTCTTCGATCCATCCGGTGTACGCTCCTTTACTTGTACCCCCTGGGGCCAATCTGCACATCCTGAATCTCTTCATTACATCGACCAAGCCGCCGCGTTGTACTCCCGGCGAAACATGAAACCTACTTGGTGGTCGATCGATGAAGCCCGTGCCAATGCGGAATCAACCAAATCTATAACCTTGCCAAATCCCTAACGCCAAGCAAATCGAGTCCGTTCAGACTATGAAAAAAGCACTCGCATTCATCCTTCTAGCTGCTTGCGCAACGGTCATCCTCTACTGGATGCTCCGAGTGGTACCACCCGCCGACGAACCAACATCTACCCCCACTCTCACCAGCGATCCGCCCAAGGCTCAATCAGCCCCAGAACAACCAGTAATCACCCAAAACTCTCTGAACTTCGAAGATCCTCGCATCGCATTCGATTCGCCATTTCGAAATATTCGCCCAGACGTCAAGTATCTCGGTGACACAAGCTGCACGGATTGCCATCAAGCCCTCTGCACTACGTTTCACCAACACCCTATGGGGCGATCGGCGATCCTCGCTGGCACCGACAATTTGGAAAATCTAACACCAGAAGCGATGAATCCCTGCCAAGTTGGCCCCTATGAATTGAGTGTCCGAATAGAAAATGGACAGATGATTCACTCACTGAGTGCACAAACATCCGACGGTGAGAAATTACCCAAAACCGATCTGCCCGTGACCGTTGCAATCGGCTCGGGAACCCGCGGTCGATCCTACCTGACCTACGACGGCGATGCGGTATGGCAAAGCCCGGTCAGTTGGTTCAGCACGAATGGAAGGTGGGATGTCTCCCCCGGTTTCGATCTCGGAGGTGCCACACAACGACCAACCGTTTCGAACTGCTTGTTCTGCCACGTTCAAGAACATAAAGCCATAAAGAACGCGATCAATCGCTACGAACTGCCTCTGAGCCCCACGCAGCTTTCGATCGGCTGCGAACGATGCCACGGTCCAGGTGAATTGCATGTCAGAGAACGGACTGAAGGCTTAGCAAAAACGGTCGCAAACACACTCGCAGAAACCCAACCGAAGGAAGTAACCCAATCGCCGGAGGAAACACAGTCGCAGGAAACGATAGACACCAGCATCGTCAATCCAAAGCACCTTTCAACCGATTTGCAACTCTCCATCTGCGCTCAATGCCATCTTGCAGGTAAAGCCCGCGTCGTTCGCCAGAACCGGGAAGAATCCGAATTCCGACCCGGTATGCCTTTGGAACTATTCCTCAATGCATATGTCGCGCACCCGGATGCTAAATTCAAAAACAAAGCGGTTGGACACTTCGATCAGATGCTACAAGCGAAATGCCGACTTCCGAACGGTAAGAAACTTCTTTGCACCACATGCCATGACCCTCACGAGAAATTCGCCCCAGAAGAAGCTCAGCGAAAATACTTGCAGGATTGCAAATCATGTCATGAAGATCGCAAATGCAGTGCCCCGACCGAACTTCGGGACAAACAACAAGACAACTGCATAAGCTGCCATATGCCCACCAATAGCAACACAAACATCGCGCACACAAGTTTGACTGACCACCGCATTCTGCGCGACCCGACGGTTTCAATCGCCGTTAGCAACGATCTTGCGGATGTCCCCGTCCTCGTCCCCTATTTCCAAAGCGAACTGCTTAGCTCTGAAGAGCGAGGAAGAAATCTCGCTATTGCTCTCTCCAAGTTCGCCGAAAAAATGCCCGCCAACTTGCCGATCAAACAGCGATCTGTAGCCACATCCAAAGAACTTCTCTCGAAATCCCTCGAACTTTGGAAAAATGACACGGACGGCTGGCTTGCACTAAGCTCCCTTGAAATGGGTGCCGGTAATCCTCAAGGAGCAATTCAAGCCCTACAGTCCGCGATGAGAGCGAATCCCAAAGATGAAAACGTTTTGAGCTTGCTCGCTTTCATGGCCGAGAGCACCGGACGACTGGAATTGGCCTTAGGCGCACTGAACGACCTGATCTCGGTAAATCCATCAAGCCAAGACTATCGACTTAAACGCATGGTCATGTATGTATCTGGCGGTGATTTCTTCCAAGCAGAGGCTGAATGCAGGGAACTACTAAGAATCAATCCTTTGCAACCGACCGCAAGGCTGGTGCTCGGCATGTGCCTCTATGGCGCAGGAGAGAAAAAAGCTGGACGCAAGGAAATCGACATCGCTCTGAATCTTGCTACTTCCCCTCAGCAACGCGATGCCATCCAAGGCTGGTTTGACCGGTTCGTGGCTTGGCAAGCCAAATCCCAATAAGCTTGCTTCTCCATTCACGCTCATATTGCCCTCAACGCCCACTCGTTTCTCATGACATTAATCGCCCCAAAATCATTAAAGCCCCAAGCAGAGAAACATCTCCAGCAAGCTCTCACCTCCATTCGCAAATATGAATGCTGGAGATTAAGCCGATACCTCGAAATCGACGATGCGAAACGGGGTGCTATCCAGCGCTTTGGTGACTCCACTGCACTCGGTTTTAATGATGTTGGATACTTCAACCGTGTTTATGACTTCGGCACTGAAAACCTTGAGCATCTCGAACTGATCACCGGCTTGTACCAGTCACTCTGGCCGACGAAGAACCATTTCCCGATCGAATTGATTGCACGTTCTGATTTCGACTTCCATCCATCGAAAGACACTCTCGAACGCTTTGATTTTTTCCCAGGAGAGAAATTGGTTCGACTCGGACTAGATCTAACCTCAACGGCTGAAGAACACGAACAACCCTTTTCCGTTTACCAAAACAAAACACTGCCCCAATGTCAGTCACGCCCAAGTATCGAATACCGTCATCCGACACCGTCTGAATTCCCTGCGGTCCTTGATCTGTATCTCAGTGGTTTTGGTGCCCCCATCGCGAATCACCCAAACGCCAAACGAAACATGATGCAGCTATTCAATCGCCCGGAATTCATAACTTGGTGCGGATTCTACGACAACTCGCCAATCGCTATTGGAATGATTTACATCGATGGTCCCTTTGCCGTACTGGCAGCAGGGGTAACTCATCCGCGATTTCGAAATCTTGGAATTCATGAGGACCTAATCCAACTTCGAATCGCACAAGCGAAATCGATCCAATGCCAAGCGATCTATACTTGGACTCAGTTCGGTAGTCAAAGCCATCGCAATCTGATTGCCGAAGGCTTCACTGATCTCCGCGTGGAGAGTGTCTGGCGAAAGGAAGCTTTGTCTTCGATGCGTACCTCAGACTCCCCTCGATCGACAACGTAACTGAATTACTCACTCAATCAACGCGCAGCTTGCAACTGGTAAATCAATCGTGGATCGCGATGAATTGAAAATAGGCGACTTCCCGATATCCGCAGGACTACCTAGATGGCCCGAGTGGCTTGATCCGGAATTTCGACCTGTCTCTTCTTCCACTCGAGACCGGCTATTAATATCGGGCCGAATCGAAAGGGAATTCGATGCCATCGTCGACCTCTATCCCGATCGAATTGCAGTTGTAGGTTCACGCACGCTTACCTATCGCCAACTGCAAACCCACTCTCTTTATGCAGCAATATTCCTTCGCTCAATATCGCAGTCTCATGAACCTACTCTGTCGCATGAACGAAATGGACTCGTTGTAGGAATCCTCGCAAATAACGACTGGCAAAACCTTGCCGCAGTTCTCGCCGTCTTGCGAATCGGGGCTACATGCTGCTTGATAAGCCCAAAGGAAAACGCCGAATCTGTCCGTAGCCGTATGGAGAAAACGGGAAATTTCCTTCTCATAGCCGACCGAAATCTAAAATCATGGATCGAGGATTATCGGTCGACGAACCATGCAAATACGCCCGATATCAGCTTCTTCGATGATCTCTTCGATCAAGAAAGGAGCGAAGAGAGCCCAAGTCCTACTGACTTACAAAATACTCTGAAAACTCATCGCGATAATCACTCGTCATCTCCCGCTTTTCTATTCTTCACATCTGGCTCAACCGGGGAACCGAAGGGGGTAGTGATGAGTCACTCTTTCGTTCTTTTGGATATTGTCAGACAGATAAACGATTTAGCCGTCCGCCCCTCAGATCGAATCGATCTCTTGTTCTCCCCGAACTTCAGCGCTTTCCTTGCACCCACCTTTCTATCCCTTCTAAGTGGTGCAAGCTGCTGGATCCGATCGTGGGACTCCTTCCCTCCGAATGACCTAGCAACTTGGCTTGCTCAATCGCAAATCACCATTTCGACCATGTCCCCTTCCCTAATGCGTGGCGTGCTCAAACAATTCCCCCCCGGTAACAACTGGCCATCACTGAGGATTCTCAGCGTAGGTGGCGAACCATTAACTATAGAGGATATAGCCTTATTCCGAAGTCGGACGTGCGCGACGGCCATCTTGCAAAACGCCATGGCAGCGACCGAGACGAGAACCTTCGCCCAATTCTTCATTCCCCACGGCAAACCAATCCAAGATCCGATCCCCATCGGTTACCCCGTCTACGAGCGTTGCGTTCAAATTTTCGATGAACACGGAAACCAACTGGGCCCTAATGAGGTAGGACAAATTCGTGTTACCTCTCCCCACTTAGCAGATGGCTACTGGCCTTTGTGCGGGGAGCAAGAGACAAACTTCTCGAAAACAGATTCCGGTATGCAGTACCTATCGTCGGACCTCGGATATTTCGATCAAACCGGGGTGCTCTACTGCGCAGGTCGCAAAGACTCGATGGTAAAAATTCGCGGTCAGAAGGTTCACTTAAACCAAGTGGAATCGGAACTGACCAAAATACCAGGCATTACCAACGCCGTCGTCTTCTGCTTGAACAAATCGATGAACTCACCAATCATCGCCGCGATCGTAGAATCTAAACAATCTATTGAACCTGAGCAAATCCGCTTCGCACTCGCTGGCCAACTGTCTGAAGTAGCAATTCCTTCCGCCATCGCTTGCTCACCTGAATTTCCGCGAACGGTAACCGGAAAAATCCACCGAATCGAAATACAACGGGACTTCGAACTTCAATTCGAACAATCAAAATCCGCCATCCGTCCGCCATCCGACAATGATCCCATTTTGCTAATGCTTTCGGAGTTCTTTCAAGAAAACATCCAACCACAAACACAGCTTGCAAACCTCGCAATCGATTCGCTTCGAGCGCTTGAACTTGGAATTCAAGTAGCATCACAATTCGGAAAGCATATCAAAGGCGAAGATATCGAATCTTGTACCACCGCAATCGAGCTTGCAAATCGCATTCGCATCGCTCCCATTTCGCAACCGATCCGTACGCTTAGGCAAGGAAAAGTCGGTGCCGTGCAACTGATTCTCATAAGCTCAATTGTTGGATCCGCCGATCGATTCGCGCCGCTATTGAAGAATTTCCTTGACGGACCGATGAAACATTCGGACTTGGGGATTCACGCCATCGAAGCTGATCGATTGCGACTTCCAACGGATACCCAACCTACGATCGCAAACTTCGCTGACGTAATTCTTGATGCGACCATCTCGAAAATCGTTGAATCCAAAGAGTCTCCCATTGTCCTTGCTGGATATTCCTGGGGGGGATTGCTCGCTTACGAACTCACCTCACGCTTGCAAGCTGCCGGACTCCGCATCGACCACCTCGTGCTTATCGATTCGGTGATACGTCGCGGTGCTCCCCAAGGTGCTTTCGGTAGGCTTCTGCGCATAATGATCAATGTTCCCAATTGGATACGCACTGATGCGATGGAAATGACACCCAGAGAATGGTTGCTTGAGCTAAAAAAGAAATGGCGACGTAGTGTTCTTGGTCAACCGAACGATATGAATGCACCGGCTGATTCTTTGTACAGCCAACAATTCTGTGCAGCGGTTGATTTCGACCCCACTAACACCTCGCCAATGCCACTGCCACAGAAAACAACGGTCATTCGAGCTAGAACTCAAAGTCTTTCAAACCCCGTATTTGGAGCATTGGGCTGGGAACCGTTCATTCAACCTCCCCCCAAAGTGCTCGTCGTACCAGGAAACCACCTGAGCATCTTGGAACCAGATAGAAGCAAACACCTAGCAGACGCCCTCGCAGATGCCCTTTGTGATCTATCAACCATTCCTGCCGAATCTTGAACTCACACTGCCTGGAACTCACACGGAAAAAAGTCTAATCGATAGGCTCCTCAACAAACCAGCCCGAAGGCATACGATCCGTTGGCTCGAGAGGCAGTCTCCTGTCCGCCGCTTCTACTGGCGAGACAAGCCGCCACCACGATTTAAACGACCGAAGTATATTCGGCCTTATCCCGTGCAGCTTTGGATGCGTGTTGCTACAGATTCCAAACTTTCCCTGCCGATCAACGATAATCATTGGCTGTCTGCTAAAGAAAGCTTGTACCTCAGGGTGAGTAGGATCGAACAACAAGTGATGCATTCCCCAAGCTAACCTTTTGGTATTCAAACAAGCATTCCATCGCATTTTATAATTGAATACGCCATCGAGTAAAAACGGTGGAGTACCTCCTAGATCCAATCGCTGCGAACCCAACTCGCGCGCTCTTCGGATCGCACTCCAAACGCGAAACGCTTGGATCCCTTCATCGCGAAGCGTCTGCGAACCGTCCAACCACCCTGTTTTATACAATCGATATTCTTCTCCGACCCTCTCACTTAACCCCGCAGCAATGCATTGATCATCTCGAAACAATTGGATCATCTCAGCATTCGGGTTTCTTAGTAGCCTGCGAATCTCTCGCGTTGAATAAATACTCGCTTCCTCACCATGTGAACGGTGCATCGAGGGAGCGTGATAGCGGTCACGGAATTCCCTTGCAAAGGCACCCCCATGTTCGATCTTCACGTGAAACGAATTCGTCGAAAAGCGATTGATCAATCGTTTGCGGTCCTTTGGCAACCCATGCAATAGCTCATCGTCAGACTCAGTAAGATCGATTCCCAAAGCAACGTATCTCGGCACTCGCAATAAGTATGGAGCAAGAGAACCATCCAAGCTTGAATCCGATAATACACTCAGCCCAAATGTTTTGCTTAGTTCAAGCAACCGGGCACTTATCGATCGAGTCTGGCGCAATCCTGCACAGCTCAACTGTGCACCGCTAAGTTGAAAACGTCGTCGAGTCGTGTTGGATTGAAGATACAATCGGGAAAATCGCCGCCTCTCGTTCGCGGAACCGGTACAAGCGAAACCCTTCTCACCGAGGGTATCGGTGATGTGCCAAATACCAAATCGTCCACTTGCGGATTCCGTTTTATTCAGAACGCTTCTCGCAAGCTCACCTAGACTCATCAATCTTAGATTCCCACCAATTCGCTTAAACGCATTGTTTCTTTCTCAGACACTCCCATGACTGTAATTCTACTTGAATATTTCCCCGATCCCCACTTCGTCATAGGTGCTAATCAACTTGAATTGGGCCATTCGCCTTAGGCGCTGTACAACCAGGTAATGCAATCGGAGTTGCGCAAGCAACCCGGTGACGAGCAAATTGAAGCGGAGCTGCGCAAGCAGCCCGGTGTCCGGCCCGATCCAAACACCGGGCGACTTGCGCCGCACCGCTTGCATAGGGCCATTCGCAGTTTGCGCTGCACGGCCCGCTAGGATGGAAATATCTTGCCTTTCCCAAACGAACCGGGTTCGGTTACCACTGCAATTCTCAAGTCTGATGCGATACTATGTAAGGCGTTCGAACGCGTCGGCTTAGTGCCTTTCCGTACATGATTTCGACGCTCTATTCCCGATGAACTTTTGCGACGGTTGGAGACTACGTGGCGATGACTCCTGGACTTCCACTACCCTTGCTCAACAATCTTTGTATCTGCATCTTGTTGACCTGCACTTCCTTCGCGGGCTTTTGTAAGGCAGCGCCCTATCAAGACGCCCCGGTAGCCCCCCCAAAGACAGACAGTGCAGACGAAAAGAAAGCACCCTCAAAAGCCAACAAAGTCTTAACAAAAACGGATTTCCGTAAAGCTTTTCGCGGGGTTTGGGCACCTCCATCAGGTCAACTCCGCAAATCCTTCTCTGGTAGCTATGCGACGCATGAGCAATCAATCGATGGAAAACACATCTACATGAAAGGGCACCAAAAGGAATACTTAACCTACGGCGTGCTCCTCCCCCCTGAACCGCTTATCACTCGCAATGCTTCCGAAGTCCCAAGAGCCCAATTGGTTGAATGGCGTAGAATCCCTGCCCCCACAAATCTCGTCGATAAAAGCGGTATCCATCAATACGGTTTCTTGGAGACCGAAAAAGGCCTATTCTTCACCTTCAAACCCTTTTACGCCGTCAGCGGTGAAGACTTCCCAAGTCAAGTTTTCGTCGATCACGACGGGAACGTCTTTGGATGCAATAAACTAACAGGCCCACCCAAATCAGACCTCAAGGAACTATACCACCACAATAAAGTCGCGGGCTACATGTGCCGACCACCAAAGGGGATCGATGCAGACTATCTAGTCGGCCTATGTGGAACGCCAGGCTCCAGCAAAACTTCGGCAGGCCCAAGCCTGTTTGCCGTAGACTTCGACACCAAGATTCCGCCAGGAAATCCTCAAAAAGCAACGGCCATGATCGCCTACAATCCCGGCCGAGGTGCCATGGAAGGCTGGGACAACGTCACCTCCATTCGCGGGGCAGCTTGGATCGAACTCGAGGGCCGAAGCGCTGTCATCTTCACCGCTCGCCGCTCGGTGGGATATATTTGGTACGGAAAAGACGAATTCGTTGACCAGAAAACAGGCAAGGAATACAAAGACCGCATCAATAAAAATAAAGGTTACCATGCCGAATCGTACACCCAAGGCTTCTGGGTCATGGATCCACAACAAGTACTCAAGGCTTATCAAGGAAAGATTCGCCCCATGGACGTAGAACCCGTTGAATGGATAGATTTTAAAGAGCTTGGTATCACCCTCGATGACATGCCTTCGAACGGCTGGGTAACAGCAAGCTATCGCGACGGTCGATTGATCGTCGGTATCGAAGCCGGGTTTCCTGATAAAGATGGATTGCGCACCCCGTTGATGCTCGATTTTCAATTCAAAGACTAAAACTACGTTGCTTAATCTGCTTTGATTTCTCCAAGCCGCAATGCGACTCCCGCAAGGAAACTAAGCACCCCAAGCGTTAGACTTCCCAGTCCATACGCGAGACACAAACCGTATTTTTTCGATTGAAGCAAATCGGTCAACTCCATCGCCAACGTCGAAAACGTCGTCAAGCCGCCACAAAAACCCACCCCTAAAAACAACACCAATGGGTTGGGTACTCCCCTCTGTACCGGCGCGAAGCTCGCAACCGCCAATCCTAGAACAAACGATCCGATCAAATTAACAAGGCCAGTAGCGAACATCGATGGGATCGCTCCAAACCAAGCACTCATCCATCGCCCGACCCCAAATCTCAAAACGCTACCTATCGCTCCACCACAAGCTACATAACAGACCGCTGCCCACGTTGGTAAATGTGAATTCATAGCGATGTCACTTTCTATTTCAAGTCGTTGGAACCAACTCAAGTTCCATCATGGGACCAGTTGAGAATTCGCGGGGATATATCTCCTTCATTGCGTGATTGCATCCAAGCGATAAACGGTGCTGCAAAATCGCTCGCTTCAAGCCCCCTTAACCAAGTGCGATGCGTCCCCCGTTCCATATGAACGCAAAGGGCAGTCGCAAATGCGTCCGCGTGAGTCGCATCCATCGTGATAATGGTCGCCATCTGAACTTGATGTAGCCCCAGCTTCTTCTCGGGATCCACGATGTGACTAGATTTAGGTTCTTCCCCCTTTGCATCCCCATTCAACCGCGGGCCATCTCTAAACTTCTGGTATTGATCCCCGCTCGTCGCAATTCCGCACCGCTGCAATTCAAACATTGCTAAACTTCGATCAGGACTCTCAACACATCCAATCGATACCGGCCAACCCATGGGCTTTTCCTCGTAAGGCCCGATCCCTAAGCGCATATTTCCCGAAGCGTTGACAACGTAACGCTCAATCCCAAACTCATGAAGACATTCCGCAAGCCGATCGACGACAAAGCCCTTTCCAATCGCTCCAAAATCAAACCGGATCCCAGGGATACTAAAGCGAACCCGGCGTTCTCGAAGGTCGAATTGTACTTTGTCCCATCCACTGGCCTTTCGCGCCTTCTGCCAAGCCTCCTCGGATGCCTCCCGCTTGCTACGTCGTATGCGCGCTAGTGCCCCTAGGGATGCGTCGAAAGCCCCGTGGCTCCATCGATTCCAGGAATCGCATAGTTCGAGCACCTGCCACAACTCGGCAGATGGCGAATGCCACTGACCATCATCAGCCTTCGCACAAAACTGATTGACTTCACTGTCTTGCTGATAATCACTAAGCACTTCAACCCATCGGTCCGTGAGTTGATCGAGAGTCTCGCCTATGACTTCCATCGATGCAGATTGATCGGCCGTTCGAGTCGCTTTCGATTCCTTCGGTAATCCGATCCAGCGAATCGAAATCTCCGAACCCATCGTCGCGATCCTCAGAGAATATCCTTCTTTATCTTCGCGCATCAGGGTATGGGTGGAATTCAAAAAGCTATTCAAACAATTGAGTTAACGTAACGAGACGTCACAGTGGTCATAGCAGTGGTCTTCGCTTGGGCCATAGCTGTGGTGGTCGCTGTGGATCATGGCAAGTTCGGATCGCCGAAGCGTCGACGGGGTGAATCAACCGGTTCTGGATCAAGATTCCTAACATCCACGGCGTCGATCGTATCCCCGAAGGAATTAGTGTTCCCGTAAGAATTTGAATTCCCAAAGGGATCCGTCTGGTTGAAAGGGGCACCGGGCCAACCCATCGGCGATGTTCCTCGAAATACCCCATCTTGCCCCACAACAATCCACTTAGATTGCAATCGTTGAGCTGCATTGATTGCAAAAATCGCAATGCCGAAGAATACTCCCAGCAGATCGAGTTGGATCAACGAATAGAGAATCCAAATGCCGGCGATCCACTGTCCAACGCGCGATGAGATCTCGATTGCATTCTGGCGACTAAATCGGAAACACAGCAAGCTTCGAAAGATCCGTCCGCCGTCTAATGGAAAAGCAGGGATCAAATTGAAAAAAGCCAATAACAAATTCGCCACCAGTAATTGCTTAGCCCATGTCCATTCCGGAAGCTGTTTGAAGTCGATCCAAGGAAAATCGCCCCAAGCGAAATCCATTCGAAAAACCGCCGCGATCGAGACTCCTGCCCAAAGTAAAAATGCGATCAAGAAATTCACTGCCGGCCCGGCTGCCGCAATCCAACCATCAGGCCAGGGATCGAGTTGTCCACCTTCAATGCGAGCAACCCCACCGATAGGCAACAACGTGATATCCAACGTCTTGCGCCCAAAGCTTCGCGCTGCAAGCGCATGCCCAAGTTCATGTAGGAATACGCAAGCGAATACGGCAAACACAAAGCCTAGCAAGGCCAAGGCACGGGTCAGACCGTTGGGCAATTGCGTCATGAAGATCAAAATCGCCAAGATCCAGAAAGACCAATGGATGAAGATCTTCGTTCCGTAGAGACTACCGAGGTAAAGCGTTTTAAACATAGATGTTATTGTAGCCTGAACCTTTGAATACGGTTATTGCCCGAGTCGACAACATAGACCCTCTCCTTCGAATCCGTAGCAACGCCCCAAGGCTGATTTAGCTGACCGATTTGACTTCCCGCACTTCCCCATTGCCATAAGACTTTTCCTTCGCGGTCCCAACACTGGACCCGATGATTCCCGAATTCACTCACCAGCAGACGATGCTCCGAGATCAAGCACAAACCGTAAGGAAAGCGCAGTTGTCCCGGCTCTGCGCCAGGGACTCCTAGAATTCGAACCAATCGCGGTCGCTTCTCTCGCCAATCGACGACTTGAATGCGATGATTGCAAGCGTCTGCGATCCAAAGCAGTCCTTGGTCATCGACCGCAAGCGTTTGCGGTCGGCTGAATTGCAAAGGGCCATCGCCATGCTCACCGAAGCGATCGATGTATTCTCCCGTTGCAGAATATTTGTAAAGCCGATCAAACTCACCGTACTCGCTGAGATAAAGAGTCCCATCCGGGGCTCTTACCGCATCTGTGACCCACCCGAACTCTCCCGGTTCTTGACCGTTCACGCCTCCGATCGTCCGTTCCGATTGAAGCGAACCATCGGTGGAATAAAACAGGAACTGAAAGTAATGCGTGTCGGCGACCAATAGATTGTCGGTAGAAGCATCGAAAGTTGCCCCGGTCGGCTTGCCGTTGTTCCCTTGCGGTGTTTTCCATCCCCGAAGGAACTTGCCAGCGGTATCGAAAACTTGGACCCTCGAGGTCTTGTCTATCGTATAAATCTCATCGGCTGGACTGATCGCAACAACGCGTGGTTTTTGAAACCGTCCGTCAGCCAGACCACGTTGCCCAATCACCAGATCCGCCGCCGAAGCAGCATCGCTTTGAGGATTGAGCGTGCGAGAGGTGCAGCCTTGGAAGATTGGCAGGTGGGAAGCCAATACTCCCGCGCAGGGGAGAGTCCCCACGGAACGGAGGAAATCGCGTCGATCAGAACGATTTGAAGCGGAATTGCTCATAACAGGCTTCATCATACGGGTAGGGGAAGCGATGGGCTAGAGTTAGATGTCGGGAGTGGTAGAGCAGGAGGTAAAACGGGAAAAATCGTCATCCTACGAGGCAGTATCAGCTCGGCGGGTAGTATTGAGGCTTGATTCATCCCCGGAGCATGGATTAGAATCTGGCGGAAATCGAGAGATTGGCGAGCGAACCGAACCTTATTGAAAAAGAGTTTTTGGGAGGTAAGCCATCGAAAACGATTCGGAGGATAGCCGAATGGTTAGGAACCTGATTCGAAATCAGGCGCCGGGTAACCGGTTGAGGGTTCGAATCCCTTGTCCTCCGCTACAGCAACAATGCTTTCTAGGGGCGTCTTGCCTCAATGGCAGCCCGAAGTGTCAACGAGGGCCCACCGCAATGGTAATCCGACGTGTCAACGAAGGAGCACCCGAGTTGTCTCTGTCATGAGTGGCTCCATTCGGGCGTTGGTTTTCAACACGAACGTGGTTCTAAAATCGGGGTCCACTTCAGAGGGTCCTGCGCGGTTTTCTTTTTGTGTTGTAGGGTTTAATCGGATTGCAACCTCAAAGAATTTTTAGCCCGGTCGCAATTGCTCAAGTTCCATCTAGTAGGTAAAGCACCTTATCCGATTTCCAGAGTGTAAGGAATTTCGGTATAAGATGCCTCTGAAGTTCCGCGTACGGCTCTGCGCGAACGTGTTACTCAAACACTTTGGCCGATGGGTCGCCCCCTTAACGTCATAGAGAGAATCCAGATGAGAGTTTTTTTAACAGCATGCGTCGCAATCGCAATAATGACGAGCGGATCCATGGCCGATGAGCCAGCGACCAAGAAGCTCACTCCGAAAGGACAACAACTTCTGGGGAATCTCGGTCTTGGAGGGCTTCAGCCAATCGAGAAAAAGGAAACAACGAAAGTACGCGGAACCGGGGGGAGTGCTGCGACCCGTGGGCACAGCTTCATTGCCGGTATGTTACTCGATGGCAATTCGAAGAGTTACGTCTACGGTGTGGATACAAACATGGGCTTTGCTAATCTGGAACAATGCGGAATCGTCAATGCCATTGACCCTTTCCACGTGCAGAAATCGAGTCTCGGCTTGCAATTAGAAGTCGAGAACTCGTTCAAAGGTGCGATTATCGGCGTAGCTGGTGGAACAGCGACCTCCTATTTCAGATAGAGAAATTCAAACAGGCTGGTCATCGAAATGACCAGCCTGTGAGTATTCGGGTGGTTTGGCAGGTAGAAATTAAGGAAGAGTAAAGTTACCTGCGAAACCGGAGGAACCCGCTGCTTGGCCTGTACCAAACAGCAAGCCGGCCGAGAAACTCGCTGTGAAATTTCCGATCGAAATATCGAATTGAGAAATGCCCACCCCGGTTTCAACGGCGGCCGTGGAACGAGACCCCGCTCCGGCATTTTCATCAGTTGATCGGGCAAAGTTGTTTGTGCTGAAATTGAACTGCGAGCCAGTTGCCGGATCGTAAATGACTGCCATAAAAGTACTTAGCCCCGTTGAATACGCGGAACTGCTAGCACCACGGACTTGACTGGCGGATTGCTCGCTGATCGGCTTGAGCCCGCCGAGACCGAGAGCTTTTAGATTGATCGGTTCAGCAGCGATCACATGCCCAGACCACAGCATACACAGGGCCAGAAGGATCTTTCTCATTTAAAACTCCAAAGTAATTACATGCGAATAAAAAAAGGATCAGGTACGAAACATTCCGTAGGCTGTCGAACTAAATCTATTTTGTACAGATGCACAATCAAGGCTGGAGAGTGCCAAAGGGAGATGTTTTTACTCAAATAATGAATAGAAAAAGGCTGGCGTAATCAACACCAGCCTTTTCTTAAATTGATCAAGTGACCAATCAATCCAGCCTGATCGCGTGGTTACGCAATTATGGCAAGTTGAAGGTGATTGCAAAGTTCGATGCGCCAGCCGATTGGCCGGTTCCGAACAAAATACCAGCGGTGAAGCTAGCGCTGAATGTTCCGATGTTGATGTCGAATGCCGAAATACCAGCACCCGTTTCAACGCCCGAGGTAGCAACCGATGCTGAACCAGCGTTCTCGTCGTTAGACGTCGAGAAGTTGTTGGTTGCAAAGTTGAATTGGGAGGAGGTTTGTGGGTCGTAAACGATTGCAGTCAATGCACTGAGGCCAGTGGAGTTAGCCGATGCGCTCAAACCACGAACTTCATTGCCAACTTCTTCGCTAACTGTTTGCAAAGAATCCAGACCCAAATCGCTCAGGTCAGAAGGCTCACCAGCGATGGCAACATTGCCAACCAACAATCCAAGAACCAAGAATAACTTCTTCATAGAAGATCCCCTACAGCCACTATGATTAAAATTTCTCGACGAAGGCTGCGTAGCGCCGAACGAAATCCGAAAACACAACATGGGTAGAGTTTACTCAAACTCCAGCTCGTGGGGATAAAAATACGAGTTTTCTAGCGGATTTCACTAGGTAAAAAACCTTATAACGTTTCGCTAATTCTGGCGACGCCACCCACTCGAGGCTAGTGAAAATTCAGTAGCTAAGACTAGCGCTGACGAAAAAGCCTAGCAAAACCAAGTCTTCTGGGTTTGCATTCGCGCGGGAAATAATGGCCCCGCCAAACTGACTACCGTCGATTTCGCCCGACAGCGTGGCTGCCGACTGACTCTGAACCCCGATACGACCAGTCTGCCAGTATTGCCCCTCGAAACCGCTCCTGAAGTGCAAGGATGCCGGACTGCAATCTAACCAAGTAATAGGACAGCGGTAGTCCAGGCCAACTTGGAGCATTCCAATACCGATCATCCCGTCCCAGTCCGCGATGGCCTCATCTCGGGAATAGGCGGAGCTGAACTTATCTACACCTGGAATTGCATTCGCCAGTGTAATGGCTTGGACCTTCGATTGCGCTTGCAATGCCGAACCTTGGCATTTCCAGAATAATGACCACGGGTGATAGCATCCTGGCGCCAAGTCCTCTTTGCAGAAAATAGGAAGCCATCCACCGATGGATGCCACACCGCCCCAACCCTCTAACTCGCAATTGGTAGCGGAGGAACCCAGAAGGTTAACTCCACCGAGTTTTCCGGAACCTTGCAACAATCCGGATCGATCCAGACTTGCATAACGCGCCCCTAAGGTGGTTTCTAGCCAAGTCTGGTGGATACAAAACCGTTGTAAGAATTCGACATCGATGCTGTGAGCGCGCAGCATGTTGCTGTCATAAAACGCGAATGTATTCCACGGCACAAAATTCGGACTTGGTTCGTAAAAGGAGTTTTCAAAAGCCCAATAAGTAAGCCGAAATCCAACTGCTCCATTTTGCAAACCTAGCCAAGTTCTATAGCCGGCTCCAAACCCATCCTCGGGTGATTTCTGTAAGGAATGATCCTTCAACAAATCCGTCGCCACAACAGAACGCAAACTATCGGTCTGTATTGAGAGAAAGCTACCTTCAAAACCTGCAACACATCCTGACTGGCAGAAGCTCCTCCAGGATCCATGTATCCAGCTTTCGTCCTCGACCGCTGGTCCAAGGCTGTCTGCAATTACCAACTCGGAGGAGGATTCCTGGGGCTCGGTCTGCCCCATTTCTTGCGACTGCTGAGCAGATCCGACTATTTGCTCAGGTGGTTGCCTGTTCACCGGACTCGTTCCGTAAGGAATGACGTTTCCAGCGCCAGTTTCCTTGGCGGGATCATTGTAACCATATGCAGAAGGCTGCGAGTTATTATAGACAAGTGGAGGGGGTAACTCATCCGCTTGAGGTTGCTGCGAAATAACGTATGGATTTTGTGCGGGTTGCGGCGCAAGAAAAGCGTTCGGTGAGGCCACAGTCGATTGATAGGCAGACGCGGGATAGTCCGTCTGATAAGGATACTGACCCGTTTGTCCGTATCCTGCCGATGCCGAAACCGCGCCGATCCATAGAAGTGCGAGGAACTTGATACGAAGTCGTCGTTGTCGATGCTTCAGTAGGACTTGGGTTACGTTGTGCATGTTGATGTTCCTCTAGGGGCGACCAGTGAGGTTATTTCGAAGGTAGTATTGGTTGGAAATGCCAACTGACTTTTCCTCATCGGTCAGCGCCATCGGTGGATTTTTGGGGGGCTGAGTCTTCGGCTTAACCACAACTAAAACTGCGTTCTTCTGCCATTGCTGTGCGAATTCCTCGATAGGGACTCGCATCCTTCCGACCGCCGGATCGGCCAGATATACGAATTTATCATCAGCTCCTCGGACGACGACGAAATGGTCATAGTCGTTAACCGTAATACCTACGATCAAGGGAACTTTGATATCGGCGAGTTTATCAACGGTCAATTTCCCAAGCACAGTGGTGTAGCCAAAGCGATCGCAGACTCGTTTGAGATCAGTCAGGGTCAAACCGTTTTTTATGCGCTCCTCAAGTTCAGCTTTCGATAGTGTCGTTGCAATCGCGATGAGCAAAGCCGTCTCGTCCGTTTTCTCACCCCAAAATTTGTTTAGGACCGTCGCTAGCGCAGCGGCCCCACAGGAGAAGTCTCGCTGTTGCAAAATTACGCCAGCAGTCCGGATCTCTTTCGCATTCCGAACGTAAACGGAAAACTGTCTGGTTTGGTCCCATATTGGAACCAACGAGCGCTCATCAGGTTCATTGTTGGGAAGCGATTTGGCATCTTGCCCGTAGCACGAGGAGAATGGGGAGCACAGCACCAGCCACCCAAAACCCAAAAGCCAACTGGCCGGGAGGAACGGTGTTGTGTCTCCACGTTTTTTATTGGTACTGCGCATCAGTAGGTCCACTTCACTCCAAAGTTCGTATCGGGTGCTGCATCCGTGATACCCATCGCAATAAATGGTTCGGTCGTTCGCCGACGACCTTTGGATTGACCGACAAGCGAGGGCCCTTTGCTCAGAATCGTCGCCGCAAGACGCACAGTCAAAGGCTCCCGGGCGCTTCCAGGTAATAGCTGCCTGCCGACCTCCAACTCGCTGATGTATGCACCATTGAACGAACTGGAAACCGTCACCCGAGAGTTGATTGCGTAGCCAACACCAAACCGATAAGAAAAGATATTGCCTGGTTGAAGATCCAAATTATTGATCGTCGACTCGAACGTATTCACATAGTTCAGTCCAACGTAGGCTGCTATCGGGTCGATCGTTTTGATAAACACCATACCACCAGATAACGTCCAGTACCCCGAGCCTAACGCAACACCGGGAACTTGCTGGATACTCGATAGCTGAGCAAGCCCCGTAGGGGCAGAAGCGGAGAGATTTCCAAGTATCGTGAATTTTTCCGGTTGCGGTTTCCGCAAAACACGTGTGCACCCAAAAGTTAAATCCCCAATACCTATCCCGTCGCTCGAATCCGCCGTGTTGGCGATGGAGATTTGCTGCAAGTTATATCCAAATGGTAGAGACACAAAAGCTTGCGTGTCATTCCGGCAACCAACCCGAAACTCGATCGGCACCGACGCCGTACGTGTGAGTGTTTTCAGTGAAGTTACCAAAGTGTTGTCGTTGACATTGATTCCAATAGCAGTCGTTTGCGAGTTGGTTGTATAACTAACCCCATATTCAAACTGATACTCACCTGGATCCAACAATACTGACGTGTCCCTAAGGAACTGCGGTTGCGGTCGCGGCGGAGGAACACCTATGGCTTCAGGCTGCTTGGCACCCCCAGTCCCACCACCAGTCCCACCACCAGTCCCACCGCCACCCGAACTTGATGTGTCTTGATCGGACTCCCAAAGATCACTGTCTTCATAGGACTCCGAGTCGATCGATTTCTCGGTGTAGTTGACCAATGTAATCTCTGCACGTTCATTTCTCGTAATCGGTGAGATCGACGCTAAAGGATGAATCAGATCCGCTGTATCTTCCATTACCCCAGCAGTGATGCACCGACTACCATCCCAACCAAGAATCAAGCCATCCCCCCTGAGCCACTGGGGACCTTCAACCTTTCGTTCTACCTCCAACCTCGCTATCTCTGGTGGAACAACTCGTTGAACGGTCCCGTCACAACTCGATGAACCGGTCGATTGGGTAGGGGATGTCAAAAAAGGTGGTAGGGCGACTAACCCGCTCGGCCGAGATTCACGGTCGCCATTCTGCTCTGGAACAACAAGCTCATCAGGGACGGCACGCTCATCAGGGACGGCACGAACAACGGAGAATTCGGTCTTGCTCTGGCTTTCCTCAGCCTGGACTGCCATCTGTTTTGGTGGCTCGGCTTGAGCCAAAGAACGGGCGCGTAACACCAATAACGCTCTCCTCGCACCGGATCCATCCTCGGATCGCTCCCTGGCCCTTTGAGAATGAGTCCACCGACCCGGAATTTCCGCCTCCAGCGGCACTAGTTCCATTTCATCTACTAGATCGAGAGAGTCGTTCGGATCACCCTGTATATCCCAAAACGAGACAAAAACTGCACTTCCTAGTGTTGCCAACGCAAAGCACAAGGCTGTTGCATGTAGCCAGGTTTGCAGAGTTTGGCTTTTCATCACTACTCTTCTCTTCCTGAACCAATCCAATAGCAACCCAAATGATCCAGGCAAAAAGCCACTGTCACAGATCTCTTCGACCCATGGCAGCCTTGAGGATTAAGTAAACTTTGCGGATCGTGAGGATTGTGCGTGCTGTTGCGCTTTCGGTTCACCAAACCATCCGCGGAATCCACGAAATACGAATTCCCCTATTCTTGAATAATTCGGAAATAAATTGCTAAAAAACTTGACTCGATCATCATAGAAACCTAATCATATGTATCGCTCGCAGGTTAACAGTTTTGCCAACCCACAATTGCAGATGGTGCTACTTATGTCCCGCCCAAATCCCACTATCAAAAGTTGGTTTAAATCCACCGGTCTCTTGTTATGCATGTCGGCTTCCGGCGCCGCTCTAGCCACCGAACCAGTCGAAACCCACCCAGGCTTCCTATCAGAAATAGGTCTTGCCAACCTCGAAGTGATCGGCGAATCACAAGCTTCAGAAGTAAGGGGACTAGGAGTTGGGGCTTCCGGTACATCCATCCTGATAGGCTCCTTGGTCGATCCCTCTACCGGAAGCACGGCTAACTTCTTCCAAATCCAATCAAGCGGTGCCAACGGCGCAACTGCCTCTTACTCGAACAACATCAATGCTAGCTTTGACTGGACCGTCAACGGAATCTTCCAACGCTTCCAAGCCGAAATCGGCGGATTCGGAATCGGTTTCGCCCGATAGACCATCGCCCGCATTTTATAAAACCTAACCAGCTTTCAAGCCAACCTTGCGGTAAGTTCTCAGCAACTGCTAGAGTCAACTCCAATTGACCGGAATAGAAATTCTCCTCAACGGGAATAAGTTCTCGATGTCCAATTGGCAAGGATTGGGGTTTTGGCGGTTTCACCCAGGCGAGTATCCAGAGAAGGCAATATAGTAAACTATGAGGCTGCTAACGCAGTCCGAGTAGCTCAGGCTGATGCTACGTCTGCTAAATCGCAATCTGACACCCCAAAAACAGCCCTATTTCATACGATTACCAGCATCGTAGTCATCTTCGCAAGCATAGGCTTTCTCTCCTATCTACTCGCAACTCGAAATGCCGGGACAACCAAGCATATCGAACGAAAAACGAGGAGAACGAACGATCCGGTACTGCTCGTCCCACCACCCGAGAGAAAACCCAAGCTGTTGCACACGGCTACCGAAAGTCTCTTTGCGAATAACAGAAATCTCGGACCTGTGCAACTTGCAAGCGGTGTGGTTCAGGAACCAGGTCAAAGCGATCCGGACAAGCCCCCACCAATCGCACCTTCGAAAAAGCCTCCCAGCCCGCCTCCCGCAGTAAAACCCCCGGTTCCAAATCCCGATGTGCCCCCGCCGGCAGCCATGCCCCCTACGAATCCAAAGGGCATCGAAAATTCTAAGGGTACCGAAGTCCCTAAGGAGACAGAGCGTCAAGAGCCCCTCTCGGCTGGACCGAAATCTTCGCCGAGCACCCCGCAAGCTTCATCTCAAACGAACCCAAGCCCCCCAACGAGCCCACCAGTAGCTTCCGGCGCTGGCAAGGATGCGGCCGCCGGTAGTGCGTCAACTTCAGGCCGCGCAAGCGACAGCACCAGCAAGCCTGCCACTCCTCCCCCCCCAAGCACACCAGCTCCTGCTGGTGGGAATGGAAATAGCACGATCAAAGAGTTAGGGACATTCCTGCAAGGAAAGCTGCGACCTATTTTTGAAGGAGGAATTTTTGCGTCCTACAGCTTAGAGGCACTTCGTACCGAGAACACCGGTGCAACCAGCATTCGCTTTACGGACGACCTATCCGAGTCATCTCGAGAACGTGTGGTGGACTCAAATTTCGGTATCGGCCAACGCGCTGTTTTAGGGATTCGCGGCAGCATGGTCGGTTACCGAGCTTCTTATTCAAGTTTCCTAGAGGAAACCTCGCGATTCGATCGGCCCGACTTCCGTTCCTTATGGCCTGACTTATCCTCGATGACACGGATCGATATGCACATCGCAGATATCGAATTAACACAAAAGCATTCAATCAATGAAGTCTGCATCGAATCCTTTTTCGGGGTTCGATACGCAGAATACCGAGGGGCTGATATGGCTGTGGGTGTGGGGAAATTCGCGACAAACTTGGAAGCTCATGCAATCGCCCATAGCTTTAGAGAAACGGTCGGAATTGGACCCACCTTCGGCATGTCAGCGAAGAAATATTTGCCATGGAAATTCGGTTGCGGCATGTTTGAATCTTGCGAAACAGACTGCGGAAATATGGGATGGAGTTGGTTCTGGTCCCTTCGTGGATCAGTGCTTCGATCAAGAGTACTTTCCTCCGCTTATACAGAAAGCCAACTGGGGGTTTACTCGTCAGATACCGGCGTTCAAGGCATCGCACGCAGTGCCGACAAATCTTACCTGGATCAGTCCAGAGAACTAAATCTCTTCAATGGGGAATTTCAACTTGGGCTCGAATACTCTCGCCCCCTGTTTTTTATCCCAGCAACCGCATCCGTTCGAACAAGCCTTGTTTGTCAGTACTGGGACACAGGACCAGGGGTGTCCACAAGCCAATCTTTCGCAAGCCTTGCTGGTAACTCACCCGACTTTTCAGGTCGGGTTGATGCGTTGGCAATCTCTGATAATCGTTACCTGAACCTATTCGGGGTCAACCTAACGCTTGGACTCAACTACTAAAAAAACGACAGAGACAAAACATCATTTCTTTTCGGTTAGATTAACGAGCTCAGTTTCAAGCGATTTGAAATGATTCTCAGTAAGCCCGGGCCGTACTAGTTTCACAATCCCATTTGCGTCGACGAGCACAAGTTGTGGGATCCCTGCAACTTGGTACTGCTCGAACAACTTACTGGAATCAGGAACAACGGCAATCGAAATTTTCGCTTTGTAATGCTCGACTATCGACCTCAGAGCCTTCAACTCATCCTCCGCTGAAACTTCTGCTTGCCTGTCGATCGTCTTTGAAGAATCATCCCAAACCATTCCGTAGGATTTTGTAACCCCAATGACGACGATCTCTTTGTCCTGAAATTCATTCCGAATCTGCTCGATCCTTTCAAGCGACTTCAAGCACGGCTCGCTCCAAGCTGCCCAGAAAACCAAAAGCACGATTTTGCCTTTCAGTTCCCGCTGCAACTCCTGCGGCACATCGACGAACTGCGCATCGGCAAGGGCTGGAGCTTGAGTGCCGATCAGATCCAATTGCCGTATAGCGACCTCTAACTGCTTTAGTCCTTGCTCAATACTCTTGATCGTCGATTCAAGACCGTTCTTCTGCTCTTCAGGAAGACGCGGTTGAACTACACGCAATTGATCTCTCAGCTCATTGAGTACTCCGAAGGACTCGCGAGGCAATTCCTTGGATATTTCATTAGCCAACGTCGTCATGAATTGAATGTAGACCAGCACATCGGTTGGAACTACATTTCCTTGCTTCATGAACTCAATGTAGACTTGCCTCGCACGCGATACGTTCTTTAGTGTTTGCTCCCGATTTGAATTCCAAAACATACTTTTGTATCGCATCGCTTGCGAAGCTAAAACAGAAACAGGGACACTTTGCTGAGCAACTAGTGTCTCCAATTCAGAAAAGAACTTATTGAACTCTGACTCCACCTGCGCATTGTCTTCAATTAATCCTTGTAAGGATAAGCGATTGCCTTTGAGGTTTATTTCAGTAACACTCTCGCCACTAGGAATCCTTCCAATAGCCGTGTCGATCCAACTAATAAACTCTTTGGCTAGAGTCGCGTCTTGCACAACGGTCGCATTGAAAACCCCAGCCACCAATAGCTTATCAATCGTAGCACTGCGGGGTAGCTTTTCGAGTTTGGGTATCCATACACGAAAGCGATTCATCCCATTCGGGCGATCATTGATCAAAAGATATTGCGCAACTTGAAGCTCCAAACCCAACAATGCGGGATCGCTAGGTGACTTCTCCAAGGCCAAATCAAGCTTGGCAATGAAGGGACCAACGTTCTTGCTCTTGATCCGACTTTGAAACTCTTCGGCAGTAAGCGGAATCGCTTCAGAATTTTGCTGGTCTTGAGCCATCACAAATCCTCCCATTTCGGGAATGCCAAGTAGCATCATCATCGATAGTAAAAACTTCCCATACTTCGCTCCGCGAAGCCGTGCCAGGAGTCCTGAACTGCTAAAAGGTAACTTGTCTTTCACCATGATTTGCACTCTATCCCCAAAAATCTTCATCGTCGTCGTCCATCCCAAACTCGATAAAGTAAGAAAGCCTATCCGCGATTTCTTCATCGCTGAGCGACTCCGGATCCGAACCTAGGTACGCTTCAAGTCGTCGCTTGATCGAATCCTCGTCATGTCCTTGCAGAGCTGTTACAAACTCAGGATCGCTTACCTCGGTGGATTCGAGACTTGGCCGCTCTTTGGGCTCTACACGCGACAATAGCTCGTAGCCCATAGGCTCAAAGGCCGGTGACACTGCAAAGTCAACTCCGGATTCGCCTTCTCCTTCGCCTGAAGAGGAAGTTCCAAATGTTGACTGATTCAGGTAGTCAATAATACTCAGAACATCCAATGGATCAATCGACTGATTACCGTTCACATCGAACCATTCGTTCTGGGAATTGCCCGACGATAACAAAGGTCCTGAACCTTGGGCGTTCAAACGATCGATCACAAGCAAGACGTCAATCGGCGTGATTCGAGAATCCGCGTCCACATCCAATGGGCTGAGGAAATTCTGATGGACCCGGTCCGTTACATTAACGAGAACCTCACCGTAATTGCTCGTAATTCCCAACTCGTCCCGAACGCGATATGCGAACGACACCTGCCCGGTGAAATCGCTATCTGGCTGATACTCCAGCGTTCCATCCTCTAGAATCGAAACCGTTCCACTAGTTGGTTGAGCAACGATTTGAATCGAATCGGAATTTAAGGAGCCGAAATAGGACAAATCATTCGACAGCACATTCAACCGCAGCGAATTATTGGTGACTGTAGCCGCAAGATCGCTCATTGCCATAGGAGGAAGTGTCGCTTCCTGAATACCCACAAGCGATTCAGGTGGCCAAGCAACGGCCTTTGAGGTGCGATTAGCTAAAGACGCCGATTGCACTTGTTCTCGAACCTCGATCGCATTTACCGACCAGTTCGATCCACTCGCCTTGCGGAACATCAACCCAATCCTGTCGCTCGAAGCGACGATGGTCCAAGTCCGACTGGTGTAACTATTAGCTGTCGTATTCACACGCTCAAATGTTACTCCACCATTAAGGGAAACCTCGACGCTTCTGGACTCAGTATCCCCGAAATGGACGGTCACCGCATAAGACTTGCCCGCCTCGCTCATCGTGAAGAACGTTCCAGGCACACTATTGAAGTGCTTGTCTCGATATAGATCTGAAGGTGCAGGCAAGTTCCGAGCCGACGCACCTCGGTCCACCGATTTTACCGCGCTATTCCAACCGAACCCAACACTCTGGCTATAGACAGTTGTTGGCAAAACCCGAGTGTAGCCATTTGCAGAAGGTGAGAAAATGTTTCGATTAACGTGGTCAAAGTCGTACAATCTCACCGGATTCAATTGGAAACCAACAGGGATTTCGTAGCGTACAGTGCCGTCCGCTGAATCGAGACGAACCGTCCCCTCCCCTGGAATGCTACTTCGAATCATGAAGTCGATCAATCGATTACTACCGATGGTTATTTGATTCAAACGCAAACCAGCTTGGTTGGTAATCAATCCAAAATCGCTCGATACCCAATACGTTCCTGGCACCAATACTTGACCACCCACGGTCTGGTTGCGCTGAATACTCGAAGACATCCCAGCGATCAGATCGTCAGCGCTCTGCAATGCATGCACCGTCTGGCTCGTGGTGACCTCTAAGACTTCTAGACCATTGATCGACCACTCCTTGACGCCCGCACCTCGGAAGTAAATCTCTATGCGCTGATCGGTAGAAACCGTCCGCATAACGGGAGAAGTGTACTCACCCGCAGCCGTGGTGAATCGTTGGAAAACACCTCCATTGACGGAGATCTCAAGGTCTCGAGCGACGGTATCCCCTAGATGCAATCGAATATCGTAAGTCTTACCCTGTTCAGAAGCCACCATGAAATACAGTGGAACCGCCGCTGTATGCTTGTCCTGGAACAACCGTTGCGGAACCACCGCGGTCGCAGCAGCGGTGCGATCAACTGAACCGGCACGTGCACTCCACCCAAAGCTCTTCGTCGAATCGTATAAATTTGTAGGAAGAACACTGCGGTATCCATCGGTATTCAATGGCGACTGAGCGTGGTTAAAGTCCAACCGTCGAAGGAGAGCGTAACGGAACTCCATGGGTATCCGATACTGAACACTACCATCGAGACTAGTCAAAAGCACTTCTCCTTGCCCCGGCAGTTCGCTTCTGATCTGGAACGACATTTGCCCATTCGACCCTACCACAATCTGGGCGCCACTCAAGCGTTGATCGCTATCGGTAGCCACTACACTCCCTATCGTGTTTGTTATCGAATAAGTCCCCGGAGCGACTGTCGTGCTTACGTTATAAGGTGTTTCGCTTCCAGCATCAAAAAGATTGCCACCAGAGAGTGATACAGAGATCGGTACCATCGGGTCACGAATTTCAATCGAATTGACCGCCCAATCGGCACGTGCTATCGAACTCGAAAAAGACAAGGTTAATTTGCCACCTGTTGCCGTTGCATTGAATGTGACTCGCTTGAATTCATTCGCTAACGTACTGATGTTTGCAATCCCTTGTGTAGGCTGATCTACCACGCTTATGTCGATATCAGACATAGCAGTCGGTCCGCCAACGAATACCGTAACTGCGTAAACTCCATCAGGTAGATCTGTCCTGAATTCCTTGGTGCTCGAATGCTTTTGACCGTCCCTTAGCAAACTAGTAAGCGTTGTTCCCACAAGACTAGTCTGATCGAAAGCCGATGGCCAGGTACGATCCGCCCACTGCGATTCCTTAGGTGGTGCTATCGCCCCTCTGTCAGTCGAATAGGTAGTATCCAACGGGTTTTGCCAACCGTAACCCCTAGCTGGGGTGTACCAAGTCTTCTCGGGCAAGGCTATGTAACCAACTTGAGTTTGCGACGTGGAACCGTTTAAATCCAATCGAAGGTTCACGCTTGGTGCACTGTTGTAGTACGTCGCACTGTATTGAGCGATTCCCTGTGCATGGGTGGCCGTTATATCGATCGTACCCGTAGCTGAGGAAAGCGTATAAGGAATATCCAGAAGTCCAGTGCTGTTCACATATACCTGATGCCCCAACATGGATGAATCCGCATCCGGTACACCAATAATACCTTTGTCAAGATCGACCGTGTACATACCACTAGGCACACCACTAGCTCTCGCTGAGGCTTGCATCGAATTCCCGCTCGGAACTCTTTCAAGAGTACCTGTAACAATCGAATCGATCTTCTGAACGTCCAAGCTACTTAGCATCCAATAACTCGATCCAACCTCGGGCTTGAGCGAGAGTAGAACTGCCCCTCCACGATCATGAATCAATTCGATCTCTTTCGTGATCTTCTGTCCTTGAACTCCTGTCGCAACAGGTTCCTCAAGAATTGGATCCCATCGCCATGCATCCCCTAGCGACATCGTAAAGCGATAATTTCCGACGGGAAGGTCCAATCTCAATACGCGCTCTTGAGTGTCCCATACACCGTCCCTGAGCAAGTAGCTTAAGTCCGAACCATCCCCCCCTTGATCCAATGAACTCGGGGCAGTTCCAATCCATCCATATCCACGACGATAGGTGTAGCCAGTTGTCTCATCGACTCGCAAATATTCTCTTCCATCAGGGGTTCCCGACGATGCCAAGAATAACGGAGACCGTTGTGTGCCGAAGTCCAGCCTGTACCCTTCATCGAGGTCGCCACGAACATAGGTAGGTGTGTGTTCATTGACGGATTCAATCCACTGGAATCCCGGAACACCCGTCACAGGTTCTTCAATCCGTTGGATTCGAATCGCATCTAACATCAACTCCCGGAAATTAGGCCCGGGATTCAAAGCAGCAACCTGCAATGTTCCGTTGCTACCGACGGTCACCTCGCTGGCTAAATCCACCCACCACGCATCATTGTCCCAAAAAGCATTGGTGTAATCACTCGGGGACTTTGCATGATCCCAAGTAGTCTGGACAGTATTGGTCGACGTTTGCGTTGTAAACTTCGCATTATTGATCGCCGTCGACTGGGCCCCCCATGTCATCGAAACGCGATACTTGCCTGCGGCAAGGTCATTGATTGTCCACGTCGCACGGTCTCCTGCCACCAACAATCCCTTCGAACCACTGAGGTAGGCTGTGGATTGATTTCTATTGCTTGGCTGATTCCCAACAATGACCAATCGTGAGTCAGAATCATCAACGATCAATGCCGTACTGAGGACCTCGCCTAACAGACTTACTTGAAATACTCCCGCAAGAGAATCACCGGTGGATATCAAAAAGTCCCCTCGGTACCAACCACGCTTATCACCTGTAAACGTTACATGGAAATCGATGGACTCCCCAGGAGCCAAGTACCTTGGCTGGAAATCGGTCGTAAATCCTGACGGTATATCCAATACTTCCTTGAGCTCGAGCGGCGCAGGCGAAGGATTGAAAATGGTTAGCGTCTTAGTGGCACTTTCCCCTTCCTCAACTCTCCCAAAGTTGATCAAACTCTTTGAAGCGAGTGATTTGCCATCCATAAACACCCGAGCTTCGGGGTATTGAACTCGTACAATTCGAATCGCATCCGCATGTATAACCGCCCCAGGCGTCACGTTTCTAACAGTAACGCTTAGAGCATCGCCCGTAACTCGGAAATCAGATAAATATTCCCAGCGCCGGTTGTTGCTGTACTGATCGTCGGCCGCAAGCGATTGATTGACTACCGTCGTTACGGGCAATTCGTCTTCGACTCCCTGAATCACATAAGGCACCACCGTCGCTATAGGCGGCTTGTCCTTACTGCCGGAGGTTACTAGTTTCGAATCCCAAGTCGCAAAGACCTTATACAAACCAGATTCTAGATTCGGGAATGTCCATGTAGCCGAATCGCCATCGTTGTACCCAACCGCAATGTTCTTGCTATAGGGACTTCCAGTCGGAGCAATCGTTCCCGTCGGAACCGATACCCCTACCATCCGGAACTTGGACGGGTCGTCAGCAGTGGTAATCAATTCCTCGATCACGGTTGCTTTCAAAACGAGTCCAATCAGTCCGTTCTCTGCATCATTACTTCCAAACTCTAACTCCGAAAGCAACGTCCCGAACGTTGTTGGCTCACAGCGAACAATTAACGTGGTCGATTGGCCAGGTTGCAAGGTCCGTTGCGTACCGGAATCGTTAATGATCTTAAAGCCCGGTCCGAGCTTGAACTGCTCACTCATACTCAATGGCAGATTGCCCATATTGCGAAGGGTAAGAGTTCGCTCAGCGGCTTGCCCAAATTGCAAATTGCCAAAATCCCATACCCCTTGGCGACTACTCAGCTTCTGACCGCTAGCCGTGTCAAGTAACTCCAGCATCGGAGTGCTCGGGTAATTCACGTGACCAACTTGCTGAATGCGAATCGCATCCGCGAGAATAACACCCCCTGAAAGCTCAATGCGTACAACATCTCCCGCACGGATATCCGCAGAAGATACCAAATCAACCCATTCCACGCCGTCCGAACGGAAACTCGAAGCATTCGTGATTGGAGTCTTCTGCTGACTCAGAACAACCGTCCGGGTTTGATTACCCCATGTCACTTTATACGTGGCCTTCGCATCCCCAAGAGGAATCGCACTCCACGTGGTCGAAATCCTGTAGTTCGCGGTTGGCAGATCTGCCTGAGTCCAACGAACCGCATTCTTTCTGCCCGACCGACCTACGCTCTGAGTTCCACCATAAGTACCAGCTTGAGTGGTGTTCGTTAATGTCCCCGTGACGGCAACAAATCCAGAAGATTGGTTATCTACAAATCGAGGGATCTGGGCAATACTGCCCACTCGAGCAGCTATCGGTAATTTGAACACAGCCTCATTGACATCATTCGTCTCCAAGAGGAATTCTCCAGAATGATATCCCGGCTTCAGCGTGTCGACTCGTATTCGAAGAACCGCACTTTGTCCCGGTGCTATCCCAGTCGCATCACCATTGGAATAAATAATCTCCGCCGAAGAAAAACCGTCCGGCAACGAGTTTCGAAGAGCACCCTCCAATACCAATCCATCGACAACGCGGAACTGAGTCTCGGATGTCGACTCCTGCCGTTCGACAAGATTGAGTTTCAACGGTTGCGTTCCAAGATTGACAATGCGGAAATCCCGATATGCTTCCGAACCATAATAGTTGTCCCCGAATTCCGTGAAGGTCAAACCACTCGCGATTTCACCACCACTCGTGATATCGATCACGCGGATCTCTGAGGAGTTGTCCCTGACTCGCTCAACTCTCAAACCATCCGCCAAGAAATAGGTCAGATTGTTCGAGTTGTAATCGAGACTGAAGTACCGATCCTTATCAATCTCAACAGTGCTCCCGAAATCGTACCATTTCTGTCCAAGATAATTTCCGATCGTCGGCTCAGTTTTCTGATTGATCTGCCTTTGAGATTCGATATTGCCGATCCTGTCTCGTACTGTCACTCGAGGCGTGTAAATATTCGCAGGATCGGGATCGGGCCAACTCAACGAAACTTGATATGGTCCCGGACTCAACTTGCTGAAAGTCCAGCCAGCAACGTTGCTCGAATCACTCTTCGTTGCCGTTGAGTAGTAGGTATCTCCACCCAGCAACGAAGGTCGCAAGATGCGCGTCCCCGATCCGACATCAAACCACTCTCGATCCCCATCGTCCAAAAGCAATGGTGTACCATCTATCCATTCGATCGTATCGAATTCGTAATGATAGATCACACCCAGTCCCGCAACCGATAAAATATTACCGCTGTCAACCACCTGGTTCCCATACGTTCTTAGGCGCAGTTCGTCCCCCGGTTGTCCATCCGGCTGATCGATATTCAATCCTCCCTTGAACGTCCGCGCTGCAATCGTCGGATTGGCATATATCACATCAGAATATTGACTTCCAACGAAATTCTCAATCGAACTCCGATTGCCATTGGAAGCTTCTTTAATGAGCATCACAGAGGTATCACTCGCAACACCCGGGGTAACAACATACTGCCGACTGTTCAAGTAATCCAAATCGAAGACTACTCCCTGAGCGCCTAATTGGAAGCTGAGCGTGTCGTAGCCTGACAAATCATAGATGGTGTCGTGGCCCCCAGGAGTCGTTAAAATGAAGTCATTTCCAGACTCGCCATAGATTTCATCCTCACCATCTCCCAAATCACCAGACTCATTGATAGGAACCAAATACTCGGTCGCTACCACGGACAAGTCATTCCCTAAGATTTTGGGTAGTTGATCCATACCCCAACCACTTACCGATCCAACTTGCGGTATCGGTAGATACAACGTGGCATTGTGGGTCGCCAGCACATCCTCCCCTGCACCTCCTCGAATCGTATCGCTACCGTTCCCCCCAAATAACACATCGGATCCACTCAATCCGACAATCATATCCTCCCCAGCCGTTAATGGATCCTCACTAGTTACCGAAACGAACGTCAGGACGCGATTCGCTCCATACAAATCCCAAAGCAAGTCAACCGTGTCCCCAATCGCTATGTTGTTACCTTCACCCGTATTGATAAAATCATCCCCGTATCCACCGGAAATGATGTCATCCTGATCGCCCAATGTGATCGTATCTTCACCACCTTGGTAATCATCGATGGTACGAATTCTCACCGGTCGATCCTGAGAATCCAAGATCGCTTCACCACCGTCGCCAAGCGCGATTACCTGACCTGTGCTTCCCTGCGTTGTTTCAATCCTATCGTCAGCCGCACCACCAAATACGACAATTCGACCACCCGCAATCGACACCACATCATCGCTACCCAACGATGTATCCATTGTCTGCAATTTTACTTCTGTCGCTCCAATAGAATCTCTTTCGGTAACCTCAAGTCGCCCCTCGTCTCCCATCGCAAACAACACCCCGGCTTGAACGCTAACCAGATCAGATCCATAACCGCCGCTCACTTTATTGTTCCCATTGAACAATTCAAATGTATCGGTAGCCCCTCCTCCGAGATTGATTGATTGAAGCAATCGTATCATCCAATCACCGAAGAAATACGCTTCTGCATCGTCGCCATAAAGTATGTTATCCCCAGCCTGGACCGTGATTGCGTCACTACCACGACCACCGATTACAGCATTATCACCAGAGACGATGCTGATCTCGTCATCGCCACCATTACTGAAATCGGTACTTCGCAATTCCAACAGCGTGCCAGAATTGGAAAGGATCACAATTCCGTTGTCTCCCACAATCACAGCGCTTGATGCCGAAGTGTTACCGTCGATATCGATCAAGTCACCCTTCTCGCCACCGACAACAATGTTTCTACCCTCTCCCACATCGATATCATCGATGCTCCCAATCGCCCCATTAATGGATTCCAGTACGGTTAATCCAGTAAGTGTTCCAGCACTGGTTAGAACCTCTAACTTGGCTTCGTCACCCATGACATAGTTGGTTCCACCATCCATCACAAGGATATCCGCACCATAGCCACCGATGACCGTGTTGGCTCCATCGTCCAGGGTGATCTCATCGTCACCTCCATCGCCCAAGTTAATCGACTGAATCAAACGAACAGTGCCATCCGCGAAGAAGAACGCTTCGCCGTCATCACCAAGC
>Ga0208225_1000002_pt1 | contig 94129 bp, 115 predicted proteins | sample LakMenEpi15Jun10_FD_150701 | JGI IMG/M metagenome (GOLD analysis project Ga0208225, IMG submission 150701) | Freshwater microbial communities from Lake Mendota, WI - 15JUN2010 deep hole epilimnion (SPAdes) | ecosystem: Environmental > Aquatic > Freshwater > Lake > Epilimnion/Euphotic zone ... | reverse complement strand
TATCTAAATAGGCTTGATTTCCTCGGATCACTACGCAAAGGGAGTGAATTGCGGCGAATAGCTTGACCATCAATATTGTCTAAGAATAGACGGCGAAACTCCTGCTCATAAATTAAAGCAATGTGAAAGACTTCGCCTTCATCGACGGTCATATTGTACTCAAGAATCGTTTCCAATCCCAATTTTTTGTACTCCAAAATGCACCTCAGAAAGCATTCAACTCGATATCTAACCGTATTAGGTCAAGAAACCAATCTTAGTTATAAAGATCGGGAAAAGCCATAGAAAAATGTAAAAAATTTTTTAAGATTAGAAGGAATAACCGATTGATTTTTTAAGACAAATACGCTAAAATTCATAGATGAATACCAACAAACTACATGGATAGGGACCTTATTCCCTCCTTAGAAAACCATCGGGTTAAGATAATTACCCGAGGAACTAAGGGCCAAAACCATAGGAGCCGGGTGAGTCTTACCGGAACCGGGCAGATGTTGACGGACATCTAAAGCCCTCCTCCTTGGGCCGAGGTAAGCCAATCACTCTAAATCCCACCGAATGCCTTGGTGCCTAAATGCTTTACGCAACTGGGTGGGGGTTAGGCCAGAGTATTGGTTAGTAGGCAAAAGTACATAGAAATTATCGTCAATAAATCGTAGAAATTGCGATTATGGTAGTTCCACAGCATCATTTTTTGATCTGCCGGAAAAAAGCAAGATTTTAGAAACTTTTGAGCCTAAATCTTTAGGTATTTTTAGTTTCTATTTATTTTCTTTTACTATAATCACAACCAAGGCCACCGTTATAGCTATGCGAAATTAATAGCTTCTGCCTACTTGATTTTTCTTTTAATTTATCCTATGATTTGTCCATGGACTTGCATGAAGTTTCCCGAACCATATCTGATTTGCTTTCGACAAATAGGGCCATTTATTTAAAAATTGAGCCTGATGTCCCTGATTTTACTGTTCTCGCTCCATTTGGCGTTCGTTTGATTGGTTCTGATTCCGAAGTCTTTTTTGAAGTGCCATCTGATAAAATTATTCATCTTATGGGAATATTGGATGCTACTATTTTCGACAAAGATTTATGTGAACGTTTATATGTTTGGAATTTCAAATCTTTGTGCTCATATTTTTATTTTTTGACGCAAAAATTTATTTCTCCTACTACTAGTATCGTTGATTTGAAGCTCATAGAGAATTTTCTAAACATTAGAAAACCCGCTCCTGAAAATTTTTTGGAAGTCATAAATAGAGTTAAGTTGGCTGTTAAGGCAAAATCTTGGCAGCAGATTTATAAAACCATTCATTTACCGCTCTCATTGAGAGTCCTGCCTGTAATTGAAACGTATCCCCTCCTTAATGAACAAACCAAACGAACTGAATTTCCCTTTTATGAAATAGAGGGTCAAATTAGTGGTCGTATGAATTGTCTTAGCAAATTTGCCAAATGTTATTTGCCTCATCGTATGGGGCCAGAGATTAAAGCTGTTTTGAAGCCTCGCGGTTACAATGTACGCTTTCTCTGTTCAGACTTTAGGCACTGTGAAGTTACAGTTCTTCAATGGCTATCTAATGACCCTAAATTGTTAGATATTTTAGAATCAGGTGCTGATCTTCATAATCAAATTTATGAAATTGTTACTGGCGACACATGTGATTCGGAAAATAAAAGACGGATATCCAAGAAGATATTTCTTCCAGTAATGTATGGTTGTGGTGCATCAGGGTTGGCACAAAACATTGGAGTTTCGCAAAATGTTGCTTCTGAGCTTATAAGTCGAATTAAAACTCAGTTTTCAACTTCTTGGGATTGGATGGCATCCAAACAAGATGAGGCTAAAAATGGCGAAGTTGCAGATTATTTTGGCAGAACAAGAACGTTTGGTGATAAAGAAACTTACTTGGCTAGGAATTTTTCGGTACAAGGTGTGGCAGCGACAGTTTGCCAAGAGAAATTGATTGATTTATTTTCTAAGTTAAATACTTTGGATGATAAAGACAAATTGAGATTGGCTTTTAGTGTACACGATGGATTTGGCTTAGTTTGCCAAGTTAAATCAGCACATGACAGTTATAAACTGGTTAAAGAGGTTTGTGAGACGGAATCCAAGCTTTGCACCGGTTTAAAAATGAAAGTTGAAATCAAGTTTGGTGTTAAACTTGATCAAATGAAAGTTTTGTGGAAAAATTGAATAACAAAAAATTATATCCAAATTTTTGGCTACAACGTTTCAAAGACAAATCATTAATCACTTATGAAATTGAACTTATAGGGCAATGCAGAAAAGTAGAAGCATCTATTTTAGCACATTCTTCCGAACGCTCACTTTCAGTTGTGTCTAACGCCGATGACTTTAAGAATTTTGTCTTTCCTCATTACCAAGGCCGAATTCTGCCATGCAAGATATCTAAAAATTTAAAATGCGATGGTTTCATTTGGGTTTACAAAGGAAAACATAACACAAAGCCTGTACACAGTTTTAGTTTAGTTGATGTAATACTAACTGAAATTATCTCACATCAATCTGTTATAATTGAATGCAGACATTTTAATTCACTTCCATTGAAACCATGGATTTTATTTGCTTAAACATGAGGAAAAAATATGCAAACATTAGAAACTATTGTTAACAAGTACCCTATAACTTCAGAAGAGTATGAGGTTTTAGATAAGAAGTTCGGCAATCTTTGCCATTATGCAGCGTGGCAGCTTAAAAAGAGAAACTCACAGAATTCTATGGTTAATGATCCTGACGATGATGTTCAAGAGCTAAGGATTGCTTTAATCAGAGCGGGGTCATACTATAAGAGGCAATGTTTCATTGAAGCTAGCTTTGAGGCTCTGTCTGTTCATATTAAAGACAAATTTATCAGAAGTTTGGTATCACAACTAGAAAAGCTTTGGATTGATAGAAGAAGGCATGGTGCAAATAGACAGAAGTTCGGGGATTTTCAAGAAACGATTTTAGAGCGTCTCGTGCGAAAATATGTCCCAAAAAACAACCGCCCTGCTATTTCAACTCCTTTATCAATTGATGTAAAGTTTGCTACTTATTGCAAACAGATCGTTTGGAATGCTCAAAAAGCTTTAGGTAAACAAATTACAAGAGAAAAATCATGGCGTTCTGGTTTAGTATCGCTGAGCGAATATGATTATCTTGCTTCAGCGGATCAATAAAAATTAAAACACTTTAGTAGTATTTCATATGAACGGCTATGGTCTCACTAATCTCATCACGATCTTGAGATGGAAAAAAATATAAGTCTAAATCGTTTGGGTAAATGTTCCAACTTACCCTTTTTCCAACAGGCGATTTGATATTATAATTTGTGACTCTAATTGTTCCTGCTGATCGATCATAAGTGACCATGGTTTGATTTTGTTCAACTCGTGTGTGGCCAGTAGACTCTAAACCTTGGCCGCGTACACCAAATTTTATGATGTATGCGTCATCATTCAATTTACGAACCCCTTCAGGATAAAAAATAGCCTTGCCAGTTCTTTTGATCTTGTCGTATATTGATCCAACCAATCCATCAAGACCATCATAAGAATCACTTGGTGTTTCAATATTTTGTGTTGAATACTTTTGAAGATGCTCAAAGATTTCTTGAGCAACCACATCTTCCATGCCGCCGTATCCTTGTCGATTTAATTGAAACATTCTTTTAGTTACCCATCTTGGTGAGCCTTGTCGATCCATGGCTAACTTTTTGATATAAAAAGTATAGCCTGTGTCGATTTCTAACTTAATAGCTCCCGGTTGATCTCCCCAGCGAATTTCATTTAAGAAGGGCACATTGGCCTCAAATACGCCAAGACGCTTTTTGCCAAGAAGATCCATCATAAGCTCAATGTTAAATTGCCTTATAGGTTTTTCTAATAAATCACCGCCTGCGGCAGAAAACTCTGCACGTTTTGGTTCAAATCCAAATATATCAGTTGCTTCAAAAAAATGACGGAATCTTAGTTTTCTCATACAGTCTATTTACTATTATTGATTCAAGTTCTAAAGTGCAAACTACTAATTTAGTTTATCGTGAAGAAAATAAAACTGTTTTGATAAATATACTCATTATGAGATTTAAAAATTGGATTTTAAAAGAAGCATCTATGGATGCAAATAAAACAAAACAATTGCAAGACATTTGGAAAGATACTTTTACCGCTTTAGTGGGAAAAATTGATACCAAAAATGCAATCAATGTATCTTTTAGTGATATAAACTATTCTTCAAATTCCAACGATGCTCAAAGCAATTTTAAAGGAAAACAAGCAGTTCTTAAAAGTTTAGAAAACGGTCAGATTTTTAATCGATTACAAAAACTGAACGATCCTGAAATTGAACAAAGAATTCAAGACGTGAAAGCATGGCTTGGGAAGGACAGCAAATCTAATAGTGACACCACTATTGGCAATTTGCTAGAAAAACTCTTTCCATCGGACTTTTTTGACAAAAATATTGGCTCAGATTTTCCAAAATCAGATAATGCTAAAGCCAAAGTTCCTCCGCAACCACCTAAGCAAGATTTGACAGGCCCTAACGCCCCAGCACCAGACAATCAAAATATGCCCCCGCAGCCCCCTTCACAACCGGGACCCCCTATGTCTGGAATGATGGGTGAACAACCACCCATGAATCAAAACATGGGAAATCCAGCTATGCCTATGCCACCTAAACCAGCAGGTGCTGAGCTAGGTTTATTTTAAGAATAATTTATAGCATGTATTTTACAAATATGTTACAATAAAGGTCAAGGAGATTCCTATGACCGTTCGTAACATACCTCTATTCAAAGTATTCATGGCTCAAGAAGCTATGAACCCTCTAGCGGAAGTTTTACAATCCGGCTACATAGGGCAGGGACAAAAAGTTGATGATTTCGAAAGAGAGTTATCAAACTATTTTAGTTACCCTTATGTGAATACTTTAAATTCCGCAACTTCGGGCATACATTTGACGCTTGATTTAATTAAACGAAATTGCAAGAACTCATACAGAGATGAAATAATCACAACTCCTCTTACTTGCACGGCAACAAACTTTCCTATTTTAGCGAATGGTTTAAAAATAAAATGGGCAGATGTTGATAAAAAAACGTGCAACATCGATTTACAAGATGTCCGTAGAAAAATCACAGAAAGAACTTTAGCCATTATGATCGTTCACTGGGGTGGATTGCCTGTAGATTTAGATGAATTGAAAGACATACAGCAACAAGCACAAAAAACGTTTTGTAATTCTATTCCAATCATTGAAGATTGTGCTCATGCATTTGGGTCAAAATACAAAGACAAAATGATAGGTGCTAGTGGTAACTTTTGTGTGTTTAGTTTTCAGGCAATCAAGCATTTAACCACAGGTGATGGTGGCTTGTTGTTATCTCCTGATGATAAAATTCATCGCCAAGCTAAATCTCGTAGATGGTTTGGTTTAGATCGAACAAGTAGTGCTGATTTCAGATGTGAGCAGAACATTTCTGAATGGGGCTACAAATTTCACATGAATGACATTGCTGCAAGCATTGGTCTGTCTAATCTTCAACATATTGATGAAATTGTTACAAAGCACCATGATAATTCCAAATATATAAAGAAAAAATTAACAGGTTTAAGTAACATAGAGTTGATGCAAGAGGAAGACAACAATTACTCTGCAAGTTGGATTTTGACTATGCTAGTTGAGCGTCGAGATGATTTTATGAGAAAAATGAAAGAATATGGAATTGGAGTAAGCAGAGTGCATGATCGGAATGATAAGCATGAATGTTTAAAAGACTTTAAGTTTCCTTTACCGAATACAGATTATGTTTGTCAAAGAATGTGTTGCATACCTTGTGGGTGGTGGGTAACTCAAGAAGACAGAGAGTATATCGTAGATTGTATTAAGAAAGGCTACTAATGTTTCAAATCGAAGATGGCTTAGTATTTCGTAAGATTTGTGATAGTGACTTGCAAGACTTGTTTGTTTTAAAACAAGAAAGTTGGGATATGACTCATAATGTTTCTTTTTTGAATATCCATGATCAACAGCAATTCTTGCAAAAATTTCAATCAAACATTACACAACCAAAAGATCTTTTACTGATCGCCTGCTTAAATTCTTTTGTCCCTATTGGTATGTTTTTTGTAACAGGCATAGATTATGTGAGCAGGTCCGCTGATATAGCATGGGGCATTTACAAAAAACATAGAGGCGTTGGTTATGGAAAGAACTTAGCTGTTGGCGGCACAAGCATTTGTTTCAACATCCTAAACTTAAATCGTTTGAATTGTGAGATACTTTCGAATAATCAAAAGTCCTTGAAATGTGCTTTGCATGCAGGATATACTATAGAGGGAACAAAAAGACAGGCCGTTTTTAAGCAAGGCAAGTATCTTGACAGTCAGGTTTTGGGAATTTTGAGATCGGATTTTGATCCAAAGCCAATAGAAGGTATAAGTTGTACTGCCTGATAAAGCCTTGATGGAAGCACATATGAGTTTGAAAAAAGTAATTTCTGGAGGACAAACTGGTGCTGACCAAGCAGGTTTAGTAGTTGCTAAAAATTTTGGACTAAAAACTGGCGGATGGATGCCCAAAAACTTCAAGACTTTAGAAGGTCCTCGCCCAGATATGGCAGTTTTATTTGGTTGTCAAGAACATCCAAGCAATGATTATGCAAGCAGAACTGAACGAAATGTTTTTGAGAGCGATGGCACCGTTAGATTGGCTGGAGTTTTTACATCGCGTGGAGAAAATTGCACTTTAAGAGCAATCAAAAAATATAAAAAACCTCACATTGACATAGATCTAACTGACCTGCCGCCTCTTGCTTTTTTGGTTGACTGGATCAAAAATCACAATATCGAAGTTTTGAATGTTGCAGGTAACTCCGAGGAAACTTATTCAGGAAGTTTTAGAAAAAGTCAAACTTATTTGATGGAATGTTTTTTTGATTTAGGGTTAGAAATGTCGATCAAACCCGAAACGCTTTTAGCTTCATTGCAAGTTTCGAATGTAAAACTTGGGGTTTTCAATGAAGAAACACTTGTTTCCTTATTGAAAATCAAGAAATTCGAGTAAAACAACGTAGATTTTGCAGTTGAGGCTGAAATGTGCTAGACCTTTTCAGCATTTAAAGTACACTTATATGGTGTTTACTTGCCATTTTACTTACACTCTCATACAAAAGTGCTCGCATGAAAGATCGATCTCCAGAAATTGTCGCGTTACTGCAAAAACTTGGGCACAAATTGGTGCTAGCAGAGAGTTGCACCTGCGGCCTGATTGCTTCATCACTTGGTAGGGTTCCCGGTGTAAGTAAGTCTTTGTGTGGTTCAGCCGTTGTGTATCGTGCTGATTTGAAAAGGAGATGGCTGGGGGTTAAAAAAAACACAATCAAGAATCATACAACTGAAAGCATTCAAGTTGCAACGCAGATTGCAAAAGGCGTGTTAAAGAATGCCCCTGAAGCCAAATGGAGCTTAGGAGTTGTTGGCCATCTGGGGCCTGATGCTCCAAAAAATAAGGATGGAGTTATACACATCGCAATTATTTTCCGCAACGAAGAAGGAGATTTGAAAATAATAAATCAAAACTCTTTAACTCTTGCTACTACGGGTCGAGAAAACCGAATGATAGAAGCGGCAAATCTTGCTCTTGTTGCTTTGCATTCTCATCTTTATATAAAAACTCTACGTCAGATTCAAAATGTAGTACCTGCAAGCGAAGATGACTAATATGAAAGTTAAGCTTCCTAGAAAAAGCAAAAAAAATTGCTTGTAGCCAAGGGTTTTTGAAAATTTTGGTAATTGTCCTGAGCTTACACTGATAAAATTAGAAAGACAAATTGAATCATGTCGCAAAAAGAAATTGTCCTTGTTATGGGTTATTTGGCTGCTGGAAAATCAACGTTAGTAAACGATTTTTTAAAGCAAGGATATCATCGAATCAATCGTGATTTGACTGGTGGAACTTTAGATGGTCAAGTTGCTCTAGCAAGAAGTGCTTACAACAATGGATCACATAAGATTGTTTTGGACAATACGTACATCACAATTGAAAGTCGTGAATCTATTATTTCTTTGGCCAAAGAATTAAACATACCTATACGATGTATTTGGTTAAAAACATCATTTGAGGATGCTCAATTCAATGCTTGCATTCGGATGGTTCGACAGACGGGTAAAATTTTAAGTCCTGAGGAATTGAAAAAAAGCAAAGACCCTAATTTGTTTCCTCCTATTGCTTTGTATGGAGCTAGAAAAAAATTTGAAGGTGATGACAAAACATTAAAGCATCAAGGAAAGCAAATCCCTACTGTAGCTGAAGGGTTCTCTGAAGTAATAGAGACGCCTTTTGTTCGTAGATGGCCTAGTGAATACAAAAACAAAGCATTAATTTTGGACTTTGATGATACCTTGCGAACAAGTACGGGTCCAAAAGAGTGGCCAGAAAAACCAGAGCATGTAAAGGTGCTGCCTAACAGAACTGAGGTTCTTAAAAAATATTCTGCAAATGGATACTTGCTCCTTGGGGCATCTAATCAATCCGCCATAGCTAAAGGATTAGCTGAATCAGATTGCATTGCTTGTTTTGAAGAGACCAACAAGCAACTTGGCATCAAGGTTGAGTATCTATATTGCCCTCACAAAGTTCCACCTGTTTCATGCTACTGTCGCAAGCCAGCACCGGGCATGGGAGCTTATTGGATTGAGAAATATAAGCTTGATCCATCGCAATGCATTATGGTTGGCGATGCAACAAGTGACAAAACCTTTGCTGAAAGATGTGGATTTAAATATTTACATCCAGACGTGTTTTTTAAGGCATAAAGATGTCAATAGTATTTTTGCATTTGACTTTAATAGGAGCAATACTTTTTTATGTATTGATTCATTTCTATGTTTTTAATAAATTGGTTTTATATGAAATTTTGTATGAAGCAGAGCGTAGGATAGAATGTAACAGAGAGATTAATGAGATGATAAGGCTTTATAGTCCCATAGCAGATCTTGAAGATGAAATAAATCGTATTCAAGACAACAATTCAAAAAACATCAAAAAAATTTTAAAAGTTTGTTGGAAACAAGAAGGCTTCTAGTTCTTTTTGCACTTAGTGTTTTGGCTCAATAAGTGTCTTGGTATCCAAACATGTTCTGTTTTTCGATCAATACGCCAATTATCAGGCATAAACTTTGGAGCCATAGTATTCACGAAGTGGGTTCTCCACTCTTTAGCGAATTCATTGTAGTCAGTAATTTGTTTTGCAACTAGCTCTGAAATATTTGGATTAGGATCACATGCAGGATTTGTAAGATGCTGCAAATCCTCTTTAGATATTTCAGATTTATTTAAAAATTCGCTTATGACTTGAATAAGCTTTTCTTTACGTTCCGGTGGTATTTTTTCTGCTTGTTTCAAGATTGTTTTGGCCGCACCACTAGCATTTCTGAATTTAGATCGAAGATTTTTTTCTTCATCTAAGCAAATTCCAAACCGTTGTAAAAGTTCAATTCTTTTGTCGTGCGAAAATTTCTCATATTGATTATGACAGGGGCGACATAGTGGAAAAATATCTCTTATGATATCTACTTTGTATTCCAAATCCATATGCTTGATAAAACAATATGGTATTATGTGATGTCTTGTTAAATTTTCATCTAATCCACAAACCACACAAACATTAGGCTTCCCATCAAGTAGATATGGGTCATTGATTCCATCTCTGCCTCTGGGTTCGAATCGTAGCCTAATAGTTGGTGGATTCTCAGAAACAATATCAGCAAGGTTATTGTTTAAATACCAACGAAGTTTCTTGGCACCGCATCGACTTAGATTTACTCCATCAGGTGCTTGAATCAGGTAGTTTTCGAAGATCATATCATTTACAACTCAAAAGTTTCTTTAACGACTACATTGTGGCCTAGTTTCATCAACACTTCTTGTCTCCATTCAGAGTGTTTACGTAGGTAGTCATTATTTAGGAAGTGAAAGTCATGATATCGTAATTTTTCTTTATCGTTTGCGGTACGCAATCCACGGCCTATTAACTGCGTCACATTATGAGCCCCTTCGCCGCCTGCGGCATTGATTAGATCGTGAATTTTGACGTTGATACCAGCAGTTATAATCTGTCTCATGACAATCGCAACTGATCTTTCTCCTATACGAAGCGAATTCATAATAGGCTCACGCTCATTCAACTTATTTTTCCCTTGAATGAAGCTTGAATCAGGAATGAGTTGATTTAAATATTGGCCTTGCTCAATTCTCTCCACCACAATCAATGTCCTTCCCGGACATGATTTGACCACCAAATCTCTAACCATTTCATGAAAGTGAAAGTTTTGTTCAATTCCTAATTTGACAGCATCTTGAAACGGCTCGTATCTTAGATCTGGTTTGGTGACTGGATAAAAGTAACAATCACTTTGAGATAAAATCCCTCGATCTTGCAATTCTTTTGTTGTCAAAGACCCACTTGCAGTAGTTGTCGTTTTAAAAATAGGCCCAAAATATCCTTTTAAGTTCCATTTGTGCACGTTGTCTATCTTTTTTTTGTCCCATTTGAATGCAGTTGCACTGATGCCTATTCGGACGCTAGCATTTTTCATTTTTTTGTAAGCCGACACAGGCACATCAGACATACAATCGTGTACTTCGTCTACAATCAAAACTTTAAACTTTGGAAGCAATTTGTGTATCGATTCAAATGTATTAACGTGATTTGTGACACACATGACATAATTTGGCTCTTTGTATTTGTCGTACCAACGACCCAAATTTTCGACTCCCCACAGTTTCATTTCTTCCCAGTTTTGATGAACTAGTTGTGCATTTTTCGTTAAGAACAATACAGGAGTTTTTGGAGGCAAGCATTTCAATAGACTGATTAGGATAAAAGTTTTACCAGCCCCTGTCGGAGCTTGGACGATTCCACGATTATATTTAATGCACTGATTAACCAAATCTGGCTGATAGTCATGCAATTGGAATTGTGCAGTTCCGCTAGGCCACCAAGGTCTTAAAAAATTTTGATCAATGTGAGTGTGTGCCCATTGGAATTCTGCACGCTTATCAACAACGACAAAATCTTTCTTAAGCTTATTTAAAACAAGTTTAACTTCTGGCAAAATGCCTGTCAAAAAAGATCCATTTTTAGCATTATAAAAATATTTCCATCCATCCCATTTATTGTTTTTATAGGCCGCACTATGCCAGTAATTTTTTGGCCTAAAACGTAACTTTTCGGTCAAAAAATCTTTTAAACCCTGATCGGTCGTAATTAACCGACTATTGGTATTTTCGATTTGGAGAAAAGTATCAGCCATATAATTGAGTCCTTAGGTAATTATTCAATTATACATCAAAGTGGCCATAAATTGCAAACAAAAATCGCAGTTAAGAGTGTTTGACTTAATATTCCAAGGTAATTTAATTTCAATTTTTCCGAAGTTAGTGTTGACCAAATAAATTTCCGCTCCTACATTTAAATGTTCACGCGACCTACCACCCTTGTGGTCATCTTATTTGGAACTCGTAGTAAGGCTTTTTCAGTGAGTTGCGAAACAAAATTTCAAGGAATAATTTGCGATCAACATCAAGCAATCACTTTAGGACCGAAATTGGGTGATGTACTGCAATTCGCCGGTGAATTAGATTTGCAGGATGTGAACATGGAAGTTGTAGCTACAAGTCTTCGCTTATGTGAGGATCGTGTTGATCACGTCGATTGTTATTTGAAAGGAAATTGTCCCGTTCTGCAACAAGAAATTAATTTGCGGCTTCGCTTGCAATCAAAATCGGAAAAGCCGGAAGCTTTGTTGTTATATTTGTTGCAAGAAAAATCTTGGACAAAAGACATTGAAAATCAAGTGCACCAAGACAGCGGTGAGTATTTTTTAGATACGGATGAATTTGGAGATCCTTTGCTCTCTGCAAGAAAATATACGCGAGCGATTAATTCTATCGATGACTTACGGTATGTGGCTCGCCATACCGTTAGATCTCAAAAATCAGAAAAAATAGCTATTTGTTCTGAAAAAGAAATTACACAGTGGCACTTTTTGCGTAAGAATAATGTGGGTCTAAACTTAGAGTCAATTGACTTTTTGATTCTAGAATTAGAGGACCATAATAAATTTTCTATTTTACGCGGAGTGAATATTTCATTGTCAAATATTGAGATTAAATCCAAGCACTCATCTTGACCGTTGATACAACTTGGCGTAGATTAAATTTGTTGGCCAAGGTGGCCGTAAGATTTTTTACTGTAAGGAGGAAGCTATGCTTCGAAGGATTGTTTTTGCCGTTGTGGCAGTTACTTGTTTTTCCACACCCGTTTTTGCAGCTAGGAATTGGGGTCGAAGAGTAGTTGCGAGCAATTCGATTGGGCGAGTTGCTGCAACGACTGCTCAAGATGTCGCCAACATGATGGCCAATTCACGCACTTTGTTGCACTCTAGCAATTACAATGGCTATGAAGGCGTTGGTGTGGCTTCTACTAAGCAAGAAGCCTATGATCGCTGCTGCTATTCTCGAAGCGGCATGTCTGACCACGAGGTTGGATTTGCTTACAGCAATGGAATGTGGTATTGCTGCCGTCGTTATCGGTAGTAATCAAATATATTGCAATACAGCAGACCACCTATTTGGGTGGTCTGTTTTTTTAAACAGGCAAAAAACATGCGAAGCAAAGTTTTAGGAATGTTAATTGGTGGAGCAGTTGGTGATGCTTTGGGCATGCCTGTTGAGACTTGGACTCCAAAACAAATTGAAAATACTCATGGACGCGTCAAAAATTATTGCAACCCTATAGATCACAAATGGTTTACAGCAGACCCACAGTGTAGTTCAAAAACATTCATGGTCGCTGGATCAACCACTGACGATACACAGTTGACTTTAGCAACCTTGAATGGAATTATTCAAGGTCATGATTTGTCTGTTGAATCAAGATGTTTTAGCCCTTATTTGGATGAAATTGCAAAAGCCCATGTGTTGGCTATGCAAAAATCTATTTCTGGTTGGGGTAAAAGCACAGTAGAGGCAGTTGAAAGATTAAACGAAGGATTAAATTGGAGAGAAAGCGGCAAAACCGATAATCTTCATCGAGGCACAGGAAATGGAGTTCCTATGAAGTGCTCTCCTTTAGCTGTCCTTATGCTGTTGAGAGATCTAAAACTCTGGGGGGATAATTTTAGGTTTTTCCAAGAGGTAGTCAATTATTCTGCTATTACTCACTACACCCAAATGGCAGCAGAATCAGGTGTAATTCATTGCTCGGCATTATACTACGCACTTCAAACAAGGCCGCAGAATTTTAATCACGCAAAATTTGCAAAAACCTTTCTTGATGTTTATCGTTTCAAACAAAATGATACGGCTGGCAATTTTAGTTGGGATGCTTCGCACCTAGTGGCAACAGAAGATTCTTTGGAGGAAAGAATTACAAGCTATATGGAAAAATTGTCAAAATCTAAAACACCTGAGAGAAATACATCTATTATTTACGAATTATATGGTCAAGGATCTTGCTATGTGTATGATTCCTTACCAGTCAGTTATGCAATGTTTTTGCGTGATCCTTGGAGCTTTGAATCAGTTATCGATACAGTTAACGCCGGAGGCGACACTGATACAAATGCTAAAATTGTTGGAGAACTTTTTGGGGCTTTGCATGGAATTGAGTTTTTTGAAAATGCAAAAAACAGGTGGATGATTGATGAGCTTCAAGGAGCCAATGAGATCATCCAATTAGGCGAAACATTTTGCGATACTCTTAACATTAACTGACTAGTTCAAATCCCTGCATGGTTACGCTTGCATAATCGATTTGAATTGTTCTTGTGTCTAAATTACCAGTGTTTGTGAACATGTACATTCTTAAAATTATTGAATCGATGTAAGTCGGACCATCTGCTGTCATTTGCAAACCCGTGTCTTCAAGCACAAAAGAAGTTGAGCTTTCAAAACTTTCATCATCAGTTTTGCTAAAAACAATAGCTCCATTAATTAGTAAGTCAATATTTAGAAAGACTCCTCCGTTTAATTCTCTACGATGCGATATTTGAATGCGAGTAGCGTAAGGTGGTAATAAATTTAATACAGGGGTAGTATTAAATTCTAAGAAAGCATAACCCCAATTTGTTGGGAATTCTCCAGATATCTTTTGTGTGATATAAGTGGTATTGTCGTTTGTTGTAATGTCAGCAAGCTCTCCAACCCAAGCATATTGCGATGGACCAAAAGTAAGAGCCAAAGGTTCAAGTTCGATTGAAGGGTTTATAGGACGTAGTTGTTCAACAGTAGAAGTGCCACTAATAAAAACACCAAATCCAACAACAGAAATATTGTAAGTGTTTTTTGTGATATTCCCACAACCGTTTAATCTGCCTAAAAAATTGCCAATTTTTTTGTATTTATCAATATTGCTGTCACCGTAGGATAATTCTATTTCAATAAATAGATTTTCTACTTCTTCTTGAAAAATTGAATTGTAACTACGGTAGAATTTACCGTCTTTGAGGACATCTAAGGTATATACTTTTTGACTAGTTCTAGCGGCATAAAAATCATAATCGAGATATTTTACATGATGTTGTGTAGCAGACAATTGGTGCCAAATAAGCCCACAGTTTTTAGTTTTTTCAACTAATTCCTTGACCAAGGCCATACGGCTAATTTTTTTCATCTCTTCTAAGTTTGCTGTCATCATTATTCTCCGTCTTATTTATGCTACTTGCTTTTGATATGTATGGACAATGTCGGCATCCGTTTTTGCAACAAAAACCCCTCCTAGCGAGATAAGATTCAGTCAGTACATACTTGCCATTTTCTAAGTAGTAGTCTCCGGTCTGTAGCATAAAAACTCCCCATGTTTGAATGATTTATGAATAATTGTTAAGATGACAATTAATATGTAAGGGAATCAAACATGGCCACAATTTATAATGAAGCAATTCCAATTATTGGAGGGGTGCCAATACAAGGCATGCATAGAACTCTTTATGGTTATCTCTCAAATAAGCCTGAAAACTTTATAGTTGGGATAATTTGGGATATTCAAAATCAAAAAATTTACACTAGATTTAAAGTAGAACAAAACGACATGATAAAATTTCTTGGAAAAAAATTGTTAGCATCTAAAAATAAAATATTAGATAGCTGGTACAATTCAATCAATAAAAGCATAATATTAAATTGGGAAAACGATTCTAACTTAGATAATTTTTTAGTTTTAGTTTCATATCAATTTCAATCCGATAATAAATTAGATTTGAAAAAAAATTGGAATAAGGAGGGATTTTGATTTCAAATAATGATGCCACGATTTTGACCATGTTTACCAGATATCCCGATATCTCTGACCAAGAAGCTGATTTATATCTTGCTAAGATGGATTCAGAAGAAAGCAAATTGGTAGGCGAGGCATTGCTAGGTCGTAAAGAACGAAAAGATCTTGATGATGGCGTCCGTGCCATTTATGATATTTATAAAAATTGGTCAGATGATCGAACTCAGAGGCTGAGAAATGAGGAGATTGTTGCACGACACAACAAAAAGGAAACCGATCTTTCTCTTAAGCTTAATCGGTTGCACCAAAAAGGATTGATCAATGATGAGGTTATGGTTTTATACGGAATATCAGGCCCTCTGCCTGACCGCATGCAGACTGCACGAATGACCCAAAATGAAAAAATTGCCATGGCTCAACAGCGAATGGAAGGTAAATTTGGACCTAATTGGAGAGAAAGGTTTAGGTCCATGAACATACCATTAATCACTTCCAAAATTGTAAATATAAGTCGAGGAATTAATTGGGCCGAAGAAGGCTTTTGATGTGATGACATAAAACATTTTTTACATCACGTAGTTAAATCAATCTAGCTGATCCTTTTTCCATCTTTTTTGTTGGCCTTGTCGAGTTCTTTCACGACTAGGTCTGCTATCGTGAGCACCACTTCCGGTTTGGTGACCCTGATGACCACGAGCCACATTGGTTAAAGAGCTTTTTAAAACAAGTTTATTGGATTTTCCTGAAATAAAATCATTGTAAGCTTGTTTCTCCTCTTCTGATTTTGCTTCTTTAATTGTTACCCATTGTTGAAAAGTTGGAAAATTCATAATTTCTCCTATTAGTACAAATTATATATGGTCATTTTAATTTTTAATTTATTTTTAACTTGAAAGTCCATGTTAAATTATCGTATAAATTAAACAGCTTAGTTTGTGATTAAATCAACTTTTTCTTTGAAGATATCATAAATGACACATGTGAATGAACGTAACAACACTGATTTTTCAGGTTATAGTTATGTAAATAGAAAACAAAAATGTTTTAAAAAGAAACAACTGCACTGCATAGATGGCCCCGCAGTCACATGGCTAGATGGAAAACAAGAATGGTATCAAAATGGCTTGCTAAATAAAAGTCGTGAGATCAAACTATTTGCAATCAAGAAGTAGTTTTTACTGTGATAAGGAATTGAAAATGGCTAATAAAATAAATCGTGCTTATTGGTCTTTTAGTGAACAAATAGAGATTCCTATTATCGAGCAAAAGGAAGTGGCTTCAGAGAATATTCGCTGGCTCCGTGATATCAAGGCTCAGATCGCCACAGAAAAGAAAAATCCAATCACTTCCATATTACGATTCTTATTAGGAAGTAGTGGTTCACAGATTAAAAAGATGTATAAATATAGTAATCCAGACGATCTCTTGAAAGAGGTCAATGAATTCATCGCCAAAAACAAAATTAAAAAAATTTTAAAATTTACAGACACTTGCGAATTTTATGAGATTGCGGATTATGGGTGTGACAATCGTGGCGAATTTCCCATTAAACCATGTGGAGGAATAGAGTTGGTATGGGTTGAGTCATCGGAAGAGTGAATTATAAATATTTCGAAAAATTTTTACATAAAAGTTGTTGAAAATATACTTCAAAATAAGGTGGGATCAAAATGGAATATTTTCTAGTTTAAATGGCGAAGCCAAAAATGTGTATCAGCAAATAAAAGACCACCAAGAATATAAAGAAATATTTATTGTCGATGAATGCGTTGATGCACTAATTGGCAGAAATTAGGTTTTTGATTATGAGCAAAAATGGACTTTTCATTAATTCCGATGGAAGCCAAGAATGGTATCAAAACGGTTTGCTACATCGAAATGATGGCCCGGCAGTCATATTTTTTAGTACCACTCAAGAATGGCGTCAAAATGGCTCGCTACATCGAAATGATGGTCCAGCAGTCATTGATTCTTCAGGTGTTCAAAAATGGTATCAAAAAGGCAGACTAGATCGTACTGATGGACCAGCAATCATACACCCAGATGGCATGCAAGTTTGGTATCAAAACGATAGAAGGCATCGCATAAATGGCCCCGCACTTATATGGGCAGATGGAAGCCAAGAATGGTTTCAGAATGGAAAAGCACATCGCGAAGATGGCCCAGCAAAGATATGGTCGGATGGAAGCCAAGAATGGTGGGAAAACGGCGTTTTCATAAAACAACGTAAATTCTCAGGGCACAAAATTAATTGGCAGAAATTAGGTTTTTGATTTGTTCAAAATTAATTCTCTAATTTATTTGGTAAGCACCTCAACTCCAAACTCTGTTACTAAAACTGTATGCTCAAATTGAGCAGAAAGTTTTCCATCAGCAGTTCTTGCTGTCCACTTATCGTTTGAATCAATTACCGCTTCTGCTACACCTTGATTGATCATTGGCTCAATAGTAAAAATCATTCCCGGCATCATTCTTGTGCTATCAAACAATAGGTCATCAAAACTTATTTGAGGTCCTTCATGCAGCTTCAGCCCTACACCATGACCAACAAACTGATAAACAACACCATATCCACGACTTTTAGCATAAGATGAAATAGATTTTCCAATCATTCCAAATTGAGCATTAGGCTTTACTTGGGATATGCCGATGTCAAGGCAATCTTTAGCTACAGACAACAATCGATTTGCATCTTCAGATATTGTGCCAACTGCAAAGGTTTTACATGTATCACCAAAATATTCATTTAGAATTGTCGATACATCTATTTTGATAATATCACCTTCTTTTAAGACATCTTCTTCTTTAGGTATTCCATGGCAAACAACTTCGTTGATGCTAGTACAAACTGCTTTAGGATAGCCATGATAGCCCAAAGGTGCAGGTTTCCCTCCAAACTTACGAATATAGCCCTCAATCTCAGCATTTATTGTTGCGGTGCTAATTCCCGGCTTGATAAAGCTTTCTCCATGCTCCAAGGCATCAGCAGCAAGCTCGCAAGCCTTTCTTATGCCATGAATTTGATCTTCCGTTTTGATGATTATGTCCATATTTTACCTTAAAAAATAAATAATGAGTGCTTAAAAAAGCTCACATTTAAGATCCTCTGCTTATTACGCCTAATGTTATTCCTATGTTCTTTAATGCCTCATCAATTGTGCTTCCGCCAACTTCAAGAGACTTATCACCCTTAGAAGCAATTACTTTCCATTTCGCAACAATTCGATTATTCGTTTTGGCATCTTTTTGTTGAATAGGAATTTCTAATAGATTCCAACCTTGGGCTTTTATTCTTGCTCTTATAGCTTCGTTGTCCACTTTTTTTCTTACTCCTCGATTGTGATATATGTTTTGAGGTTGCTTCTTGGATTTTAGAAAACAAGAGCAACGACTTAGAAGCTGAATGATTTTTCCTTTGATCATTTTGTCCTCTCATAAAGGTTTTAAATTTTCAGCTTTATAATTATGAAGGAAAATGACGAGTTTTTAAAGCTTAAGGCTTGGTTGAATTTTTTGCATGATACGCTGCCTTTCAATAGTTTCTCGTTCCATATTTTTTTGATGTATAAAACGAGCCAAAATCCATTTTCGTCTCTCTTCTGTCAGACTATCAACTTCACTAGGCTGCATACCCATGTGATACATGAGGAAGAATTTTTCTTCGTCATCTTCAGTAGCTTGATAAGTAAGTTCAATTTGATTCTCGCTTGTTTGCGGGTCCTCTGTAGGCATAATAATATCAGACATAATTGCTTCTCCTATTGGTTGTTAGTTGGATTCTGGGTTTGGTTTTTGCATTTAAGTGCCTCATCGACAAAAGCTTCGATATCTTCTCGCCATAGGCCATGGCGACGAACAATACAAGAAAATTCTTCGAGGTCGTGTGGCTTGATATTTAACTTAACAGGATTATCTGTTTCCATATCAGAATCATCATCTGACTCATTTTTTTGTTGCTTTGCTTCAGCCCAAGCGTGACAAAGCTCGTGGTCTACAAGTGCCAATCGTTTGTCTGGAGGTAAAACATCCCAAATATCTTTACTTATGGTGATTACAAAAAATGGTTCACCATCAACATTTTCTCCTTCAAGATAAGCATTAAGTCCAGATATTTTTCTACAAGTTCCCCAAACTTCTTTGCCTTGACTATTAGGCGTCTTGTCTACAAAAACATATCGTATTCTTACAGAGTAGTCGATCAAATGCTGGTGATATTTGGCAATTAATTTTTGAGCCATATCAGCAACTTCTGGTGCATCGAAATATTTTGCTTGTGCCATAGAATTCCTTTTCTTTAAGATATAAGAACTCTAATATAAAATAGCAAATAAAACAAGAGTTTTAGAAATTGTTTAGATGTTTGTGATATTTATTTTTCTTAGGTTTACGCATCTTAACTTCTCCTGAGTACGGACTCCAAGGTTTATCAAAATTAGATGCAAGCTCACTATATGATGGTTCAAATTTACCAAAAAGACGATTTAATTCATCGGTTTTGTCCAAGAAGGAATTGGTTTTCCATAAGACTTGTGGGATCTTTGCTTGTTTGCTGTGACCTAACAATTCCATTTTTGCATTAGAATCTACGATTGTATTTGGCTTATCGTCATTTTTGTGACGCCAAAATCCACCGTCTGTGCTAGGCATGGTGTTGGAATAAACAGATGTGAACTTTTTATCAATCGTGTCTTGAACATCAATATTGTGAAATTTACGACCCCATTCATCTCTTTCTTTTTTCCATCTTGCTTGCAAAAAAGCAAAATGATTTGGTTTTGCAACGTCGTAAGGCCAATCTAAAGCATCAGAAGGGTACAAAGAATTTCCGTAAAACCAGTCACTGCCGGTATCATTGTGGGCCGAGCCATCACCACTTTCAGATAGCAAAAAATCTTTGAATCGCATGCAATATGTATGATTCAAAGATTTTTTTATTACACACCGCACTTACTAAGAAATACACTCTTTAAATCTCAACAACGTGCGGTAAATTCACGGGCTTGTACATGTCGTTAACATATGCACAAGATAAAAATTTAGTTTTGCCGATTTCGTAAACTCCATATCCAGTATGAATATGGCCAGCAATCACTAACTTTGGCTGAATCTCTTCAATTCGCTTTAAGAGTGATGGAGACCCTGTGTGTTCAAAGCCGTGAGTGCTAAAATCACCAAATCCATGCGGCGGTCCATGCAGCAAAAGCACATCAGTATCATCTGGAATTAATGACCATTTTTGCTGAAGCTCATCTTCGTCTGCGTTAAAAGCCCAATCGAAAAATCTAGGTTGCCAAGGGCTTCCCCAAAACTTCAATCCATTCCATTCGTAACCACTGTCTTGAAGGTAAGTCCATTCCATTTGCGGAACAAGCTCAGGTTTTTTCTCAAATAGCAAGTCATGATTACCAGCAACGCCAATAATTTTCTTAGTTTTACTTTGCATTTCTATCCAAGGGGCAAACACCTGTGCAAACCAAAAATTTTGACCTTTTACAACAGGACAGTAATCCCCACCCAATAGCAGTAAATCACAATCAGGAATTTGTGGCAAAAATCCATGTAGATCACTCACACAAACTATTTTCATAAGTACCTCAACTATTTTGATTTAGTGCAGAATATTTTTTAAGACATTTCACATTCTTTTGCACAAATTACACAAGTGTCTAAAGAAGTTTTCAGTTCCCATTTGATTGTATATTTTTTACATTCAAAATCTACAAATTCACAAATCCAATCACTTGTTTCTAATTGAAACTTTTCTGAATCCTCAAAAGTCTCAGCTTTAAGAACAATTTCGCCCTTCAACACAGGATAGAAATAACTAGGTTGAGGTGAAGCGGCAAGAGAGTTGGGATAATCTCCGGGATCATCCCATTGATTCCATGTCAATTCTAGTGTGTTGGATAAAACTTTCATTTGCCACCATTGGTTCAAAAACTAAGAGCTTGTCTTAATAATATAGAAGTAGTTGCAAAAAGTAAATAGATTGAAATTTCATAGATATATCGTAAGTGGAGAAAAACTATCAATCAATGAATCTAATACAGGGCATCAAATGTTGAATTTTAAAAGTTACTATGAGTCATCCATACAGGATATTTATTCTTTAATTGAATCAGTGGAAAACGTAGACACAATTGGATACCATGTAAGCAAACACATTTTTGACGCATTTGATGATGCCTATTTGGGTAATAACACGCTTAAAACGTCTTCAAACTTGTATAGTATTGACAGTTTGTTCGGTTATCAGTTTGTTGAAAGTCCTGATATTTTATACCACTACTCAAATCTAAATCTTTTGGGAAGCTACATGTATAAGGTAAACTTAAGACTGGGTAAAACTGCACGAATTAATTTTTTCAATTTAAGAAACACACTCCCAAAATCTGACCCTCAAAGCCTTATGAAAGCCAAAGAATTAAAACAATTATTGTTGCAAGAAGGATTTGGGGGTATTCGTTTTGTGGGAGGGGCAGCAGGCAAACTAATGAATAACGCTTTATGTGCTCTGAACAGTAATCTTATTCGCATTCGTAGTGTAAAGAATCTAAAAACAGGCACAGAACTGAAAGCTAAAGATGGATCATTTAAAGATCAAATAGCCAAAAGAATTTCATAAAGTGTCCATGGAGGGATTCGAACCCACATGCCTTAAGGCACTAGATTTTGAGTCTAGCGTGTCTGCCAATTTCACCACACGGACAAGAGTGTGAGAGGAGGGATTCGAACCCCCATGTTCAGCCTGTGGCAACGGATTTACAGTCCGTCTCCTTCACCAATTTGGATACTCTCACAAATTTGCAAGACAAAAATGAATAAGTCTTTTGATCAATTAAGATCAAATTACAGCGGGACTCGAACCCGCAATAACCGGTTTTTTGAACCAGTGCTTTTTCCATTTAGCGATGTAAACCTATTCTGCATTCTTGCAAGTGGCTGGTGTCGGTTACGATCCGACCTCTTCTGCTCTTCAGGCAGACGCTTTCACCAGATTAGCTTACCAGCCACAAATTAAAACAATCTCTTGATTTTATCATCCTTCAAATACGGCTGGTGGGAGTCGAACCCACACGGGATTTAATTCCCAACGGATTTTAAGTCCGTTGCGTCTGCCATTTCGCCACAACCGCAAATTTTTATGATTTGTACTGAGTCCGTCGATGACGTTTCCAACTTCTAAAGTTGTAATCGCTTCTTGGAAGATCATCCCAAGCTTCGACTAACATGCACATGCTTCTTCTAGCACGATATTTCACTCGATACTCATCATGCCAAACCCACTGACATCGAGGTCCATTTGCACGTCTCTCTTGTGTGGTTCTTGGTTTCCTATGATACATGATATTCTCCTTAAGGTAAATGCCTTAAAGAAAACCCAAAACTGCTATGTTCATAGCATTCTCCTTTCTAAAAAAGTGTCCATAGCAGGACTCGAACCTGCACGCCTTGCGGCACCAGTACCTCAAACTGGCGTGTTTGCCAATTACACCATATGGACATTTTTGAGAGACAAAACACGACAAAGATAAGTGACCTTAGTCACATCTTTTCTGGAGATGTAATCCTTGTCAACATTCTCTCAAGTGTCCGTGGAGGGATTCGAACCCCCACGCCTTGCGGCATCAGATCCTAAGTCTGACGTGGCTACCTGTTACACCACACGGACATAATGATTGAAAGTAGAGTCTAATCACTCTCGGGGAATTGAAGCCCTCAATAGCCACAATTGACTATCTATGCCACCCCAATTTCAAGAAATATCTTTCTTGAAACCTATCGATCAATCAAGCGGAAGCGACAAGTGTCGAACTTGCAGACCACCATTTAAGGGGCCACATCTTTAGCAAAGATGCTGGAATAGCCACTTTCCATCACTTCCAAATCAACTTAATTCTAGGATTCGAACCTAGCCTTCATTTAACCTCAATCCAATTCTAGCGTGGATTTGAACCACGACGGTCCCTCTCACTGAGGGGAGTGCAGCCGCAACACCTAATTAAGTTGAGCAGAGGGCACGGGACTCGAACCCGCAAAGCAATAAGCTCGACTGCTTTCCAAGCAGTTTCCTAACCATTCGGATACCCTCTGTATCCAATCACACCAAATTTTCAAAAATCCAAACAGAGCGAGAGGGATTCGAACCCCCGGTGGTTGCCCACTTCGGTTTTCAAGACCGACGCTTTAAGCCTCTCAGCCATCGCTCTAACTTTTAGTTCTATCAAGCAAAAAAGCCCAGTGGTCCCGGTAGGACCACTGGGCTTTTTTGCCCTTTTGTGTTTAGTCCGTACCGGTTACGTTCCTTGGCTGAGCAAGGATAGCGATAACAGATATGAACTAAACAAGGTTTTCATGATTTTACTTTTTAAGTGCCTGTGTCGGACACGCAATAGTTAATTGAACTTTAGTATAGTAGTCATGAGGAAAAAAATTTTCAAGTAGAAAATCAAAAAATTTTTGATTTGATTTTCTTTTTCAAATGCTTTGATTTACCAAAAATTTTTTGTAATGCAGTTCAGTACATATAAGCATGAAGTTCCGACAATTCTTTCTTTTATCTGAAGCTGATCCTATGGGTGGTGCTCCGCCTATGGGTGGACCTCCTATGGGTGGAGCACCACCAATGGGTGGACCTCCGGGATTAGGCGGACCTCCGGGAATGAGTGGACCTCCGGGATTAGGCGGACCTCCGGGAATGGGTGGAGCACCACCAATGGGTGGCCCTCCGGGCATGGATGGACCTCCGGGAATGGGGGGCTCTCCGGGCATGGGTGGCCAAGATAATACTCCAATAATTCCAAAGACCGCAAATGTATGGGATGTTTTGGATCATATCTTAAACAAAAAACCTTTGGATAAGGGCGAAGAAAAAGAACCACCTAAACAATCCAACCCATCTGTAAATTCTATGCCATCTTTGATGTCTTGATCTTTCCTTAAGGTATGCTTTGGCGTAGAATGGATCTCTATTGCCGCTTGATTGCCTTTCAAGGATCATACCATGTCAAAAAAAGCCTTGTTATTTAGTGATTTACACATTCACGCCCACAAAGATCGAATTGATCGTTTGGACAACTGCATAGAAGTCTTGAATTGGATTTTTAAAGTAGCTGCACAAAACCAATGCGACTACATTTTCTTTCTTGGAGATTTATTTCATGAAAGAGCCAAAATCGATGTCAAAAACTACTTGAAGACATTTGAGGTTTTCATGAATCACATGATTCGTGATGCAGCAGACAGGGACATGTATTTATTGGTCGGCAATCATGACATGTACCATAAAGAGCGATGGGACATCAATAGCATAAAACCTCTTTCTGCAATTCCAAGGGTTCACATAGTCGAAACCCCACAACAAATAAAACTAGGCGATCTAAAAATCGATTGGATGCCTCACACAGACAATCCTGTTAAAGAGCTTGAATCTTTAAAGAAAAAAAATAATGGTGCCGGAGATATTTTATTAGGTCATATGTCAGTGCATGGGGCTCTTTTGAACTTATGTTTTGGCACTAAGGCTGACGTAATTGTTGAGTATGACAACGACATGGTTCCGGTAGATGCTTCAGTATTTAAAGACTGGAAAATGACATTCCTAGGACATTATCATGGTGCTCAACAGATCAATGACACTGTGGAGTATATTGGGTCTCCTTTGCAACTTACCTTTGGGGAAGCCTTTCAAGACAAACACATAGTCATTTTGGATTTAGAAACGCTAGAAAAGACATACATTAAAAATGATTTCAGCCCCAAACATTTGATTGTCACTCCGCAAGATATTAGAGATGAAAACTACAACTTAAATGGTAATTTTGTTAGAGTTGCGGTTGAAAGCACTATGTCCAACAAGGACATAATTGATCTTAAAAGAGAAATTGCTCAAAATCATCAAGTTTTGACTTTAGACGCAAAACCAAAAGAAAAGAAAATTGATGATGATAAGTTTTTCATAGAGAACGCACAAGCTGTGCTCTTAAACATAGCTGATATGTTGCAAAAATATGCAACAGAAAAAGGAATTCCTCAAGGCTTGGATGCAAACAAGATATTTGCAGCCGGTCATAAGTGTTTGGAAAGGACAAAAACATGAGCATAAACGAACAAAGGAAAAATTTAGTTCTTTCTTATGCAAGCGGTCCAATGGTTTTGAACCCTGCATTTGATGTGTTTGTTAATTCATTTAGGAATGTAGTGAACGCAGATCTTGTGTTTATAACCCATGAGATGGATCAATCTGCTCGGACTAAGCTGATTGATAAAGGTGCAATAATAGTCGATGTTGTTGCAGGAGAAAATTACTACATTTTTAGAGATAGACACAAACATTTTTATGATTACTTGTGCACAAATGGATACAAATATCAAAATGTGTTAATTTCTGACTCTAGAGATGTTGTTTTTCAAGCAGATCCATTTAAATGGTTGGAAAACTATGTCAACAATCATTGTTACGACCTGTCTGTAGATTGCGTAAAAGAGTCTGTGTCTCATAAGGTAGTTGTAACCGCTGAAGGATTCAAAAGAAAAGAAAGTGGATTTGCTTGCATCGAACATTTTGAATTTCAAAGGGATGTTCCGATTCCTTATTTGCAAGATGACAATACTAACTGGGTTTGCAATGCAGGAGTTACTTTAGGAACAGCAAACGCAATTAAAGAATTTGAACTTTTAATGTTTATGGTTTCGATGAAATCTATAGGCAGATGCACTGATCAAGCTTCTTTAAATTTTATCATGGGTTTGATCAAAAATGACAAATCTTATTTGATTTCTCACCCACAAGACGATAATCTTTGTCTTACTGGAGAAGGTGTTAGATTGGGCAGCGTTGAGCCAATTCTTGCAAACGGAAAACTTTACAATCCCTTGAATCAACTTTATTTTATGATTCATCAATGGGATCGCCTCGATGGCTTAAGAGAAGAAATTTTGAAACAATATTCTTCTTAGACTTCTCGAATCAAAGGAATAATCATGCGTAGTTTGAAGTTTAATTTAGTGCGTGCTGAAAACATCTTGTGTTTTGGACCCAAAGGTGTCGAGATTCATTTTGCCGATTACGGAAACATCATACAAGTAATTGGAATTAACAAGGATGCTCCCGGCACAGAAGAAGAGCCTGCAAGTAACGGTACTGGAAAATCATCGATACAAGAAATTCTTTCTATTGGTCTATATGGTAGAACAGTAAAAAGCCCGACTAAAAATAAGGGAAACAGAATTGTAAACATTTTGGCAGAGAAAGGAGAAGTGGAAGTTCAGTGGGATGATTATCGCGTAATCCGAAGTTTCAAAAAAGCTAAATCAGGAACTGTTACTTCTAAATTAGATCTATGGAAGAGCCAAGATAAAATATGGGATGATAGTTCTAAAATGACTTTTGGAACAACAGATGAAACCCAAAAGTTCATCGAAGAAAAACTAGGACTGAGTCATCACGCTTTTTGCAACGTAGTTATTTTTGATGACTCAAACACTTATTCATTCTTAGAGGCTGATACTCCTACTAAGCGTCAGATTGTTGAGAATCTTTTAGATTTGGAGCAATATCGTGATTATCACGAGAATTGCAAGGAAATATTAAGAGACCTTAAAAAAGATGTTGGAGAGCTTTCAAAAGATTACGAAGGTTTAAAGAGCGATGTGGATGCGTGTGATCGTCGAATTTCAACGGTCAAAAACCAAGAAGCTTCTTGGAAAACTAACAAGCAATCTGAACTTAAGAGCTTGCTTGAGCGAATTAAAAACAAGCAGTCTCAACTTGAAAATTCTGACACAGGAGCACAGTTGGCAAATTGGCAAAAAGGCCAAGAAAGAATTGTCCAGATTAATGATGAAATTACAGATCTAGAATCTAAAAGAGACAAAATTCAAGAAGCTATTAAAAATGCACGAGCAAAAGTTGATCAAGCAAGAGAAGACAAAAACTCTTTGAATGAATTGATTCAAACAGATGTGTTATCTTTAAAAAACATTGAGGCAGATTTAAACAAAGCTTTGAAGTTAATTTCTGATCTTGAAAAACTCAAAGAAGGAACAACTTGCCCAACATGTAGAGGCACGATCAGTAGGGAAAATTATGGCCATGTTCTAGATCATGGAAAAGAAATGGCCGAAAAATGCCGAAACACAATTGAAAATAAGCAAACTGAAATCGAAGAGAAAAAGCAACACTTTATTACTAAGTCGTCTGTTTTAACGACTATGGAATCTAAAATCAGTGAAGCGGATGGCAAGGTAGCTATTATTGAAGGGACGCTTCGAAAACACAGAAACGAAATTAGTTTGTTGACCAAAGTTCCCAAACCTGAAGGAAATGTTGCTGAACAAGTTCTAGAAGCTGAAATTGTTGAGTTGAAAAAACAATTCAAAAGCAAAAAAGAAGAATATGAAGGCCAATCTCCTTATCAAGAAATTATTGAACAAGCAGAAATAGAAAAACTTGAGAAGGAAAGAGACAGGGACGCCAAGGGCCTAGAACTTCAGAGAGTGGAATCTGAAGTGCCTTATTTTGAATATTGGTTAGAGGCTTTTTCAGACAATGGCATAAGAAAGTTTGTGATTGATGGAATTATTCCTGCTTTGAATGAAAGAATTGCTTATTGGCTTCAAATTTTGATTGATGGTTTAATCGAGTTGACATTTGATAATAAGCTTGATGAAACAGTTAGTAGGAATGGCAATCCAGCTTTTTATCACAATATGTCTAAAGGTGAGGTTCGTCGAATCAATTTAGCAGTATCTCAATCTTTTGCTTATGTGATGATGTTAAATTCTGGTGCTTGTCCTAGCATAGTGTTTTTAGATGAAATTACTGGTGGGGGCATTGATCGTGCAGGCGTTCCAAATGTTTATAACATGATTCTCGAATTGGCTAAAGAGCGTCAAGTGATGGTAACAACCCACAATGAGGTCCTTATGAACATGTTACAAGGTTGCGAATCCCTCACTTTAAAGAAACAAAATGATATCACTGAAATAGTGTCGTAATTGTTTTATTAATAATTCGAAGTAAAAATTTTATTTTAATTTTTTGAAACTCATAAGCTTAGCTAACCTCACCCAAATTTTTAATGTAATAGAAAAGGAAAAATTATGTCAGTCAAAGCTTTACAGGACTACACTTTCACTTCCAAGTATGCCAGATACTTGAAAGATCTCAAAAGACGAGAAACTTGGAGTGAAGCAGTTGAAAGAGTGCGAGATATGCACTTACGTCGATACCCACAGATCAAAGAGCAAATTGAATGGGCTTTTGAACAAAGCAGACAGAAAAGAGTTTTAGGATCGCAACGTGCTTTGCAATTTGGCGGCTCAGCGATTGAAAAGAAAAACGCTAGAATTTACAATTGTATCGCCTCGTATTGCGATAGACTAAGATTTTTTCAAGAGTGTTTTTGGCTTTTGTTATGTGGATGTGGAACAGGATTTTCTGTTCAAAAACATCACATCGAGCGTTTGCCAAATTTTAGTTCTAAGTGGTTGGAAAAACAAACAATCAAGCCTAAAAAAGTCTATCAAATTCCAGACAGCATTGAAGGCTGGGCGGATGCTTCTGGTGTGTTGATTAGTTCTTATTTTGGTGGAGGAAATTTCCCAGAGTTTGAAGGCACGGAAGTTCTATTTGACTATGGGCTAATTAGACCAGAAGGTGCTCCTTTAAATTCTTCATCAGGTAAAGCACCCGGTCCTGAGCCTCTTAAAAAAGCCCTTGAGAAAGTTCGGTCGTTGTTGAATGATTGTATCGCAAATGAACAAACTCGTTTAAAACCAATCAACGCATATGACATGGTTATGCATTTTAGTGACGCTGTTCTGTCAGGTGGAGTAAGACGCTCAGCAACCATCTGTTTGTTTTCGCCGGATGACATGGAAATGGCAATGGCCAAAACGGGGAACTGGTTCATTGACAATCCACAACGTGGTCGTTCTAACAATTCTGCTTTACTAGTGCGTGGCAAAACCACAAAAGAAGAATTTGAGAAACTCATGTCTTATGTTCGTGAGTTTGGCGAGCCCGGATTTGTGTGGGCAGATTCAACTGAACTGGTTGTAAATCCATGCGTTGAAATTGGATTGTATCCAGTTGATATTGAAACTGGGGAAACTGGTTGGGAAGCTTGTAATCTTTGTGAAATCAATGGGAAGAAGTGCAAAACCGAAGAAGATTTTGAAATAGCTTGCAAAGCTGCTGCAATTATTGGAACATGCCAAGCGGGATATAGTGATCTAACTTATCTTGGAGAAACATCTAAAAGAATTCTGGAGCGTGAAGCTCTATTGGGTGTAAGCATAACTGGAATGATGGATAATCCTGACATTCTGCTTAATCCTGAGATTCAACGCAAAATGGCTAAAGTTATTTTGGACGTTAATGAGGAGATTGCAAATAAGATTGGGATCAATCCAACAGCAAGAGCAACATGTGTAAAGCCTGCTGGTACCACTTCTTGCATTCTCGGCACAGCGTCTGGCATTCACCCACATCACGCCATGAGATACATTCGTAGATCGCAAGGAAATTATTTGGAGCCACCTCTTCAACACTTCAAGAAGAGCAATCCAATTGCTGTAGAAAAATCTGTTTGGAGTGCAAATGGCACGGACGAAGTTGTTGCTTTTTGTATCGAAGTTCCTAAAGGTGCAAAAACCAAAAATGACATTGATGCCAAAACCTTGTTAGAATATGTAAAGCTGACTCAAGAAAACTGGGTTACAGCAGGAACAAGGCCAGAGCGTTGCACGCAACCTTGGTTAACTCATAATGTCAGCAACACCATTACTGTGCGTGAAGACGAATGGGACGTTGTCACAGATTTCATTTACGATAATCGTCAACATTTTTGCGGCGTATCTTTGCTTTCAATAAGCGGTGATAAAGACTATCCACAAGCACCTTTTACCGCCATTCATACTCCTGTTGAGATCGCCAAGATGTATGGCGATGGAAGCTTGATGGCCTCTGGATTGATTGTAGATGGTTTGGAGGCGTTTAATAACAATTTATGGAAGGCTTGCGATGCTGTGATTTACGGAACTGGAATTGAAACACCAGTAGAACAAGAAAAAATTAAAAAGGTTATTGCACATGAAGATACTTGGGATTCTCAAGAAGAAGCAAATGAGCATTTTGCTGTCGTTTTAGATTGGTCTTTGAAAGTTGATTGGGTGCGTAGAGCCAAGCAATTTGCAGAACGTTATTTTGGTGGCAATTTCAAAGAAATGACTTATTGCCTCAAGGATGTTTCAAATTGGAAATATTGGTGTGATTTGCGTCGTGAATATAAAGATGTAGACTATACTGAAATGGTAGAAGAGCAAGACAATACGAAACAGGCCCAAGAGTGGGCATGTTCTGGCGGAAAATGCGATACGCAATTCGCATAACTTCTTTTCAACATAGAACTGCTTGCAAATTTATTAAGCCTCCCTTACGATAATAAATCTAGGGGAGGTTTTTTGTAAGCAATGGCTTTGAGAATGCTAAATAAAAAAACCGAATGATTGAAAGGAAAGAATAGTGGCAAAATTTATTGTTGTAGTTGGGGGTGTTTACAGCGGCACCGGAAAAGGAATTAGTGCGGCTTCTATAGCTTTTCTCATGAAAATGCGTGGAGAAAACGTCACCTTAATCAAATGCGATCCTTACTTAAATATTAACGCAGGAACGATGAATCCACGGCAACATGGAGAGGTTTATCTATGTGACGACGGATCTGAGACAGACTTAGATCTAGGTCACTATGAACGATTAACTGGCGTAACCATGACAGGCAATAACATATTTACTAATGGTAAATTGTATCAAGAAGTTTTGGCTGAAGAGGAGCGTGGGGAATACTTGGGCGAGACTGTTCAGATTGTCCCACATGTCACCGATAAAATACAAAATAAGCTTTTGAAGCTTGGCGAAAACTTTGACATTGTCATAGCAGAGATTGGTGGAACGGTAGGCGATTACGAAAGTGCTGGGATGTATGAGGCTATTGCTCAATTCAAACATCAGTATCCAAATGATGTTATGATCGTTATGGTGGCCCCTATTATTATTAACAATACTGTAAAAGAGCTTAAAACTAAACCTTTACAAAATGCTGTGAGGGCTTTACGCAGTTGCGGTTTGCATTGCGATATGTTGCTTTGTCGTTGCGAAGAAGAGCTTCCACCAAAAATGCTGGATAAAGTTGCTCGTCTTACATTCGTTCCAAGAGAATCAGTTTTTGAAGCCCCTGACGTTCCAACAATTTATCAAGTGCCAATTGAATTTTATAAGAGGCATGTTGATGATTTGATAGCAAGTAAGTTTGGTCTAAAAAGATCCATGTGTCGCATACACAAATATCGTGATCTAGTTGAAAACTACATAAATGGGCATAATTGGCCAGTAGTGAATATTGGACTTGTTGGAAAGTATGATAATTGTGATGAAGCTTATTTGAGTATGAAAGAAGCTTTGGTGCATGCCGCCGTAAACAACAACGTAAAAGTAAAAATTAAATGGCTCACAACAGACTCTTGGACTACAGATGACTTACAAGGTCTAGATGGCATAATTGTGCCGGGCGGATTTGACAAACGTGGCGTTGACACAAAAATTGCAGCGATTCGATATTGCAGGGAAAACAAAATACCTTTCTTAGGTATATGTTTAGGTCTTCAATGTGCTGTTATTGAATTTGCTCAAAATGTCTTAGGCATTAAATCCGCCAATAGTCAGGAGTTTGATTCCAAAACAGAAGAGCCTGTGATACATTTCATTCATGGTCAAACATCTAATTTAAAGAAATCTGGGACCATGCGATTAGGAGCTTATGACTGCGAACTAGAAAAAGATACGATTGTTCGTGACCTATATAAGAAAAAGCTAATTAGTGAAAGGCATCGTCACCGCTTAGAAGTTAATGGAGAATATACAGATAGGTATGCAAAAGAAGGCTTCATCGTTTCTGGTAGGAATCCAGAAAGTGGTCTTGTAGAAATGATGGAATTAAAAAAGGAAGTGCACCCTTATTTTGTAGGCACTCAAGCTCATCCTGAATTTAAAAGTAGATTGGGTGATCCAGCACCTTTATTTGACGGATTAATCAAAGCGGCTGCTATAGGTAAATAATATGGAAAAATTTAGTACTTTTTTACTTAATGAAGAAAAAAGCTATCTTGGAAAGAAGGTTGGCAATGTGCTATCGTCTTTACAAAACTTTCAAAGCGATGTTGACAATTTAGGATCTAGACAACTATCTCGTTTATCAGAGGAAATAGTAAATCAAATTAGATTGATTTTACATCAACATTGGAATCCTAAGTACAATAATCAGCTTAAGGAATTGCAAAAAATTGCAGTTGCTATTCAAAAAACTATAGAGGATAGAGGCGATTTGAAGCAAGTTATTCCAGCAGCCTTAAGTGCTCTATCAAACTTATCAGGAAGATTGGGAGTTAAAGTAAATAATTTAAATGCCCCAGAGACACAAGATAGTTCTAATATATCTCCAGAAGAGTTTCAATCTACTGGAGAACAGCCTGATTTTTCGAAAAAGAAACCTCAACAAATACAAGGACAGCCTCAAGGGCAACCTCAAGGAAATCAACCTTTGGATCAAATGACCTCACAGACAGAAATGCCTCCTACTGGAGGTTTAGATGCCAGCCTTATGATGTAGCAAATTCTTTTATAAGCCTTGCTTAACAAGGAAATAAAAGATATACTGAACCTTGGAGACTTAAAATGTGTGGAATTGCTGGTTATATTGGTGCTTCTAAAAAGCCTAAGACGAGTTTTGAACTAATTACCGCTTTGTTTGATTTTCTTGAAACCCGAGGTTTTGACGCATCGGGAGTATGGGCTACTGAACATGGTGGAAAAGGTCGCGTTCTGTATCACAAAGAGCCTATTCGTTCTAGTAAATTTATTAAAGATCCTTTTTGGCAAAGGCTAAAGAAAATCAAAACAGACACTGTTTTGATTCATGCGAGAGCAACTTCAAGCCAAGGCGGAAATGCGAATGTAAATGCGAACAATCACCCTTTCGTCAGCGTTGATAAAAGAATAGGCATGGTCCATAATGGAAATATTGATGAGGCAGAATATCTTAAAAGCAAATATCAAACATTATCTCAAACAGACTCTGAGTGTTTGTTGCGAATCTATGAACATGGAATGGATTCACAAGAAAATCCATTAGAAAATATCTCGCCTGAAATCACTTCTAGATTGAATGGAATTAAAGATATATGGTCGCATATATCTCAAGGTGCTATGGCAGTTGCTTTGGGTGAAAGAATTAGCTATGATGAAAGAGGGCTATTTCTTTTTAGAAATGAAAAACGACCATTGTGGTTAGTAGATTTACGTGATTTACTAGGACAAATATTTTTCTTTTCAACTCCAGACATATGGAGTAAAGCTCTATTATTTAACCCACAATTACAAAATCTATGCTTTAATTCAACCAAGCTAATTGAATTGCCTTCGCGTCAAGCTTGGTATTTTTCTCTTAATCATTCTAGCGGTCACATTCAAGATTCGGACATTTATAGATTTCAATTAAAGGTTTATGATTCGGGAAAAGAGTTCGAAATAGGCTCATACAAAGAAATTAAACCTGCCAAGGCAGATTTTGAAATTGTTTCAAATTTAGATGAAGATGATGAAATCAAAACATTTAAAAAACCTAAGGGCAATACTACATTAGATGAGTACGAAAACGACTTTGATCTTTGGAAAAAAGATGATAATTTTGAAGTTTCTGATTTAGATAAATTTAGTTCGATAGATTACGAAGATTCGTGTTTTGATATTGGAAGAATCACTAAAGATATTGAAGTAACCATGGGCAACCTGATTAGTGAAGGATCTATGGACGTTGAAAGATATGATTCTGTATTACAAAGCTTGAATCAAATAAAAGACGATTTGAAGGGAACTTTGAGGTTAGTTCAAAATTAAGGAGCCACATGGATGATAAAGACCTGCAAATTGAAAACTTGTTTGATAGCAAGCAAAAAACGAATAAGAAAAAAGTCGATGGAAAAGCAAAAGGAAACCGAACGGAACTTCAGCTTTGCAAACTACTAAGCGACCACTTTGGAGAAGAATTTTCTAAGGCCCCCGGATCAGGTGCAAGATGGAGTCAAGTTTCTTTTTTGCCAGAGCACGCTAAGAAAACCCTTACAGGTGATGTGTGTGTTCCAGAAAAATTCAAATGGGTGATTGAATCTAAAGGTGGCTATGAGGATGACATAGACTTAAACGCTTTGTTTAATGATGGTATATCTCGTATAGACACGTTTATCGAGCAGTCACAGCGTGACGCAAGCTACTGTGGACGCAAGCCTTTAATATGCTGGAAACGTTCAAGAAAGCCGTGGCTAGCTATGATACTTTTAAGTGATTTAGCACCTCTTGATGAATCTATATTCACTTACAGAATTCATTACAAAGATTGGGTCATAATGCTTTTGGGCGATTTATTAAACCAAACAGATCGCAATTTTTGGTTTTCATAAAAATATGTCAATAAATACAAGTGAATCTATAATGAAAATTATAGCGGACATTGCCGCTATTGAGGTGAAGTCTATAGATGAAAATATGGATGTAGTGAAAGATTTAAATTTTGATTCTTTTGATCTAATAGACATGATATTTAAAATTGAAAGAGAATTAAATTTAGAAAATATCTGCGATATATTTGATGATGAGTTTCCAACTGAAATTAAACATATAATTGAAAGTGTGACTTATGAAGCATCAACACTAAAAATGAAATAAAAAAGCTCGGGTTTCCCCGAGCTTTTTAACAGTGTTATACACTTTTTTTTGTTCTTTTCTTAGTCGTAGTTTTAGATAACTCATTGAGTCGTAACTTAAGCTTCTTATTTTCTAACTCAGCGATCTGCTCTCGAAGTTTTTGATTCTCTGCTTCAAGGGCATCTACTTTTCTATTTGTAGAGATAGTTGGTTTAGTTTCTTGAGGCTGGCAACCTTGCAAAAACAACTTAACTGAAGTATAAGTTTCCTCACATTCAATCGAGGCAGAAACAAATTCTTGCCCTGTTTCATTACCTTCAACTGTGCAACCATCTTGCGAATCATCTGTCTCAATAGTTTTTAAATCAAGGGGTTGATTTAATTTTGCATTTTGTGGCAGGCAACGTAAACAACTAGCCGTCCCAAATACTGATTTGGAGTCACAATTAGATTTTTTTCTATATACAGTGTTGTTGCTTGCCCAACTTGGATATTTTGCAAAATAAATTTTTTGCAGCGATAATTCTTTTTCAAGATAGCACTTCACATCTATGGTGCCTTTAATTTTATCATCATTAGGGCCATTTTTTCCATGATCTATTGCATCTGGAGAATCCAAAGAGACAAATTTAAAGGCAGCATCCTTATTAATTGGTCTTTTTACATCAATGTAAGAGTTGGCTGGAATAATAAAGCCATGATTTGAAACATTTTCTCCATCAATCGCTACTTTGACTAGAGCACGACGATTGTTTTTATTTCTAAATCGTAAAACGTATTCTGAATTAAATGGAATCTTGACAATTCCGTTTGCAAGTTCATTTTGAGGCGTATCATTAACTAAAACACACACAACAAATTTATTTGAATAAACCATATATTCTCCTTTTACGAGTTAACCCTCATCCTCACTTGGGCATAAATTTAGAGGCTATGGTTTGCCTCCAAGGAATTTTTACTCGCTAAATAAATATAGAAAGTTTAGTGGTTTTTTAAATATGAATTGATTTTTATTTTAAGACTTTGTCTTTTAATTGATCAATCTCATCACAATCATCACCTACAGGCATAACAAATTCTGAACTTGAATATTTAATTACTATTTTGTGTTCGAGAGCATCACTTAGATCATAATTCATTTCACATAAGTGCTCAATTAGTGTGAAGCCTCTAAATTTAAAAGTAGCAATTTTTTCATTTTCCCCATTTAAAAAATGCAAAAACGCTAAGTGTGCTTCAAGATCAGTAATTGGATTTCTGCTGATTTCATCGCTATTTTTAATCAATTTAATCCATTTTAAAACATTGAATTCAACAGTTTCTGCCATAGTCAATGTCAATGTGTTTTTGCATTCTTCCCATTTAACACTTAATATATTCAGATAAAGATCAGGAAAAATTTTTGGCCAAAACAAAAACTTACTTGCTAATAAAGTCGTCTTGTTGCATTCGTTTGTTTTTTTAAATTCTTCCATAAATGTCCTTAGTCATACACTTGAAACTTATACCTATCTGAAATGTAGACATTTTCTCCAATCTCTAACTTGAACCAAATGTCATAAATGCCACAGTCCATTTCTGTGGTGTCAATTTTATAGTAGCCTAAACGTTTTTCTCTATAATCAACTGGTGCATCTTCAACTATCCTTCTCAAATCAACTTCTGCTGGCACACAATCACCACAGTTTTGTTCAATTGAAATCTTAAGATTAGATACAATCGCTAAATTTTCGTAATATGCACGAAGATCACCCGCTGTAGGCACATTAGGCTTAATTTCAATCATCAAAAATTGCTTGGAGCCTTGCCTCATTTTGTTTGGTTGAAATCTAAAGTCAAAATCATAAACCACTGGAATTGGAGTGCTATACCACAGATTTGGGTAAATTTCAAATCTTTGATTTATGGTGTGATAAGGTTGATCAGAATCTACTCTTACTGTCCATTGATCGTAATATGTTCCAATTGTGTATTTGACGCCCTCAGTTGGCAAATTCAGCAAATACGTCCCAGTATCTTCATGTGTAACCGATGAAGGATCAAATGAATCAACTAAACGAACTCCGTCTGGGTTTTCCTCAGATCTCAAGCTAGGATCAAGAAAGTATATTTCTACTTTCTCGATGTCATGGACATCACTAAGATTGTTGCTATTGTAAGTCATCAATCTTAAATTGATGTTGTCTCCTACCGCTGGATTTTGATATCTTTCTTTTGTCGCTCCCACGATTTAAACTCCTTTTTTATTTCATGGACCAAAAAGACTAAGATTAAAATTTCTTAGTTTTTTTGGCTCTGTCTATTGCTTCATTTTCTTTTTTCTTCTGCTCGATAAATCGCTGAATCAGCCATTTTCGTTCATGAACTGGCAAGGACATGCAATCTTCCTTGCTCATATGCATATGATATTGGAAGAAGAACAACTCCTCCATAAGTGTTTCCCAAAGCTCTACGCTTGGTTCTCGCTTGCCTTCTTCCTTGGGAAGAAAAAACTTGTTTCAAGCGGCAAATCAATTTTAAATTCTTCTGTACATGAAGGGCACAGAATAGGAAGCTCTGTATCGACTCCAAAAGGTGGAGTATTGATTTCATTTCTTAAGTAAGAAACGTCTTGAATTGGCAATTTGGCCAACAGTTGGGCTAACTCTTTCTTCAGAGTTACGCCTTCAATTTCTTCAAGAAGCAATGCTGTACGGTACAGCAAAGTATCGTCATCCCCTTGATCGCCCCATTGTTGAATTCTTTTTTCTCGATAACTGTTAATTTCTTGCTCATCTTGTCCGGTTGCAAGTCTATAACGATAACGGAATTTACTTGTTGGAAGAACGCCTGACAATTGATCTGGTCCAAAATTATCTGGACATACTTCAACATCCATATCGTTTAAGTCAATTACGTGAGCGAACTTGATTGAACAGTTAGGACATTTGATTTCAACGTCATATTCTGGAGTATAAGAAATACCACGCAAATAAATAAGTAGATTGGTTCGATCAGAACTTAGAAGATCTTCTGTGTTGATTTGCTCTTTGATGCAGCGACGGAAAATCATATCAATGGCTTTTCCCTTTTTGACCCATCGTGGAGTGGCTAAAATTTGCTCTTCTCCACCGGTCATAGCCCTAACATGAACTGTAGCTGGGATGTTAGAATAGAATTTTCCTTTAGATGGGAATTCAAATTCTTCCCACGTATGTTGTTCTGCTAACTGTGCAAGCAAGCCTTCAAGGGCATCGCTGCCTTGAACACGAATCTTCGCATCAGGGGTGGGTTTGGCTGATTGTTGGGGGCGAGGTCTTTCGGGAGGCACATCAAATCCACTAAATCCATCATCTTCATCTACTGGATTGCCCATGGGTTTACGATTCACAGGTGTCTTCGGCACGTTGTCGCCTTGACTATTCTGAAATTTGTTAATACTTATAGCGTCTTTAAATGCTGCTGGAATGTTGCCTGAAATTTGAAACGGTGCATCACCAAAATTCTTGGGAGCTTCTACGCCTGTTTCTTTCGCTACGGCTTCTTGAACAGATCTAATAGTGTCCAGTGGATTGTCTGTTGTTTCACCAAGGTCGTCTGCTGTTACTTTTTTTCGGTTTTGACGGAAAACATCATCTGCCATAATTATCTCCTATAAACTATGATTAGCTTGTAGCTTGTACTGAGGTTATGAGAGTATGTTGCAAATAAATTTTTCAAACGCTGAAGACTTGATTTTTTATGATACTAATTTACAGAGCCGATTAAAAATTGAAATGTTTAGTATTTTTGAACAATGGAGAATGTCAAAACGCATTCCTTACTTGTCATCTTTAGGAAAACAAGCAATTTTAGACTTCCTCAATACCATTACAGATGAAGACTTGGCAATACTTGAAGAATATTTTGGTGATAAAATTGAACTTGAAAAACTCAACTATACTGTAGTGCAAAATTTCATCATTCCTATTTCCGAATCTGAAATTTGTGAATACTTATGCAGAATCCAAGGAATGAATTATTTTTCGACGTGGAGAGATTCAGAAAATTTGCATATTACATTTTGGAGATAAACATTAGAAAGGAATAGAAATGAAAGGCATAGTTACGTTTTATATTAATTACCATCCAGACTTAGGACAAGATCTTGTACAGACAATCGAGGTTTTTAAACAAGTTAACAAGGATCTTTTTGAAGCTATTCAAAATGAAAGCGAATATCGAGTGGCGGTTGTACCAACCACTAAAGAGGCTTGTAGAATTGAAAAAGTTGATTTTGACAAGGCTTTTCCTAGATTTGTTCCGAGAACGCACAGTGACTTGGAATATTTAGAAAGAAGAAAAGAAGAAAGAGCCAAAGAACGTGAAATGGTTTATCGTGAGCTTGTAGAAAGAGAAAAGAAATCTAGTAAGGTATCAGAATAATGGCATCTTTATTATTATTTGTATTTGCGACTATTGGTTTGACCAACATACTAGTTCATGGTCGCATTCTTGATGTAATCAAGTTGTTCAACAAAAGCATTAGAGAGTGGTTAAATTCTGTAAAATTTATCAGTGAAATTCTAGCTTGCTATGAATGCACAGGTTGGTGGTCAGGATTATTCAATGGATGCTTGGCTATTCTGTATATGTATTTTCAACAGCCATGGTTACTAATTTTGCCTTATGCTTTTGCAGGTAGTCTTTTATCTGGTTTTTACAGTGAGTATATTTACATGATACGAAGCAAGACAGATTTTGTAGTGAATAGTGAGGAAAATGGAACAGAAAGCAAAGAATAAACAACTCATGATTTTTTGTGAGTCATGTGCGTTCAAGCAAATTATTCCAAAAAATCCTGATGATTGTGATTTGGTTGAAATCAAAACTTCAGCAATTCCATCGGGGGCTCCTATATTAGATCCAAGAACAGGAAAAGCAAAAGAAAGGCCACAAAAAACTCAAGCAAAAAAATATAAATGCCCTAGATGCGGAAGGGGCGTTGTTGCCAAAGAGGTTCAGGGTGCAATTGCAAAAGCCATCAAGCTAAGAGATGCAAAAACAGAAGCTGAAAGGCAAGAAAATGACCGCAAAAAAAGAATACAAGATGGATTGCCTCCTGAGAGGCCCAATTTAGAAAGCTCGTAAGGAAAGAAAAATGAAGAAAAAAGTCACAGTGCATGATGTCAAGCAAGCTCTTTTAGATGAAAGATTTCGAGCTTCTCTTCCAGAAGAACTACAGGAAGACGTGACAAAATTTTTGAAAAATCCCGGCTGTGCATGCAATCACCCAATTTACATTAACGTGATGAGAAAAGCTGGAAAACAAGTTGCTGCATACTTTCCAACAAAAGACGAAATTGTTCCTGAAGAATTTGAAAAAGATATAGAAAAACTTGCTAAAAATGAATGGCAGGTTATCAATTGCCATGTAGACGAGCTTGTGTCTGAATTGCGAAAGTTAGGACCGGGAAGAAAGCAACTTGATATTGCAAGATATCAAGATCAAGTCACAGTAGTGATAAATCATTTAGAAGGCCAAATTTGGTAGATGTATTCTTTATTTTGCTATCTTTTTGATAGAATTCCAATTCACGCAGAGCACTTGGAACACTTTTAGATAAGTTCTTTCAACCAATTGACAATATGTCTATTCCCTATTTCTCTTCTATGCTTTTCTCCATTGATGCGATTAATTGACAAAGCCGCAAGATGACCATCAAATCCATATTATCGATTTTAATTTTTTAGAAACTCACAATCGCCTTTAGGCCATTTACTGAGAGTTCTTTGGCACGTAATTAGTATTGTTGTTGAGAAGTTGATCACAACTCTTGATCATCATTTTTGGATATTTATTGTATTTAGAAATATCCATAGGCCATCTATCATTTGCCAGTCTTTTTGCACCTAGAATAATTGCATTTTCATAAAACTCTTTAGCCACAGCAAATTTATTAAGTAAATGATAGTATACATCTCCTGTGAGGCACCAAAACTCGGCCATAAGAGGCTTTGCACAAAGACAAAGGTTTAGGTTTTGCAGAGTCGGCTTTACGGCTCTTTTGTGCATTAATTGAGTCATGGCATAGTAGTATCTGGTCATGATGGCCGAAACAGTAGGCTGCTTTTCTAAAAACAAATAATTCTCAGCACAACTCAAAAATTCTTCATATCTTTTTTCAGCTAAGAGCAGACAAGCTTGGTAATAGTATGGTTGTGCAGATAGTGGGCTTTCTAATTTCCATTTTTGCAAACAGTCCATTGCATCGTTGTTATTGTGTCCTCCTGTAGACGACAACACAATGCCTGTATTTGTGCCAACAGATGACTCTATGCGTTCAAAAACAGGATTAACGAACTTACAGTGGCCTCTCCACAATCTGATATCCCAAAGAAGAGATTGGCCATGAATAACTCGCACATAACCAAACTGTATTTTTTCTTTATCAAAGTTAAAGTTGTTTTGAATTATTGTTTCCCATGGTTCAATCCATAGATTCCAATTATTTTGGCTTTTTGAATTAAGAAACATTCTAGCTTGATCTCGTGTTTTGGTAGACACATCAAAAATTTCTATATTGTACTTTTTGCAAATATCAATAGTGCTATCAGTGCTTCCATAATCTCCGACAAGAACTTTAGGCCGAAGTTCAGCAATAGAATCAAGAGTTGATTTCAGGGTTTTTTGATTGTTCTTTGTGATTATTTGAACTGTCAGCATTAAATTTCTTTTCTATAAGTTCTTGAAAAGCCTTGGCTTCATTTAGCATGCCCAGCAATTCATACTTTTCTTTAAGCTTACGATAAACATCTTTGCTTCGAGGGTTTGTTTGCAGGGTGGCATATAAGTTTGTCAGATTCATACTACATTACAGAGTTAAGGAAATGGATTTCTCTATAAAATAAGCCGTCGTCAGCACATAGATACTTTTTAAAATCCCCCGGTGGAGAACTATGGCCAACGAATATATTAATAACAGAACTTTTGAGTCTGTAATCCATGCCTTTCAATTCTTCAAAAGGCAAAAAGCGAAATATGAATTGATCATGAAAGATTTAAAAGAAACAAATGATCGAAGAGTTGTTAAATACGGCGATGAAAGCAAAAAACAAGCATGGCTTGAAAGCCAGAAATTACACCAAGAGGCATGTGAAAGTTTTAAAGAATTTCAAAATCAATTGGCTCATGCTTTTTACATTTTGTCAGAGAATATAGCAAACTACGCAAAATTCAGTGGCATTGATATTGATGATGCAATACAAGAGGGTGTTTTAATTTGCTTTGAAAAGATCAATAGATTTGACCCAAGAAAAGGCAAGGCTTTCAATTATATGACAACGTGTATATTGAATCATTTCAGGCAGCTTTATCGTAGTGCTCGTAATTACAATGAACTTAAAAAACGATATCAAAATTTTCAATCTGAGAAATTTGAAAGTGTTATTATCAGAAATGGTAAAGAAATGAGATTTTGTGAAAAAGGATATTGATCTAATTTTATTTATGTGATATAACAATATAAGTATGAGTAAACCAATTATTAACCCAGTAAATGCCATAGAGACTCAAGAGGTAATAGACAAGCTGAGAGAAGCTGGATATTCCGAACTCGTGGATTGTTTGTTAGATAACGAAAAAGATTGCTATACAAAAAAAGGCCGTCTTAATAAGAGCAGCACTTGCCGTAGACTTAATTGGAAAGGCAAAAAACTAGAAGATGCTCTTGAAGAAATGCGTACCATTCTTGCTGCTGAATTTGATATCGACATAGAAGATCTTCAGCATAAAGACGACGACGACGAAGATTAAACTTTTTGTATGTAAGCTCTAGCATATCTTAACGTGATTTCGCACATGACAATCCCTGTCGTTGTCATATCAAGAGTCTGAAAGTTAATTGCTTGAGGCCACGCATCTTCCCAAACCCATTTTTCTATGGGTTCGCCAATCGCATCATAAAGAGTCAAATAGCAAGTTTTAATAAACTTTCCTTTCGTGGCAGTTTGCCATGTGGCCTTTTCTGGGTCGTACATTTCCAACAACCACTTGTAAACAGGGTGTTCATTATACTTAAGATCCCATAGAGTTAAGCTTACTGGTTTCCAACTTGGTTTAGCGGGATAAAAATAATCTTCGGTAAGGTGTTTTACTTCAATTTCTTTAAAATCAAGATTAGGACGAGCACTTTTTTCTGGAGGCAAAGCAGGAATGCCTTTTTGTGCCGAAGTTGTGTCGCCAACTACTTCAGGTATTTCGAACAGCCATCTAAATTGTCTTTTGCAATATCTACCATTGCCTTCTAAGCCAAATTGCAAACCCATTTTAGCCATAAAAATCTCCTAAAGAAAAAGGTAGCTGGAAAAATCCAGCTACCCTATAAAATAGTTAGTATCTTAAACGAATTGTTTTATTTAATTTTCTAGATTGCTTTGTGGATTGTTTTGTGGTGTATCACAACCAGTACAACAAGGCGTAATAGTAAATCCGGGACACGAGTTTACGTACTTAACATCCGAGTATCTAAGAGTAAGTTCGATTGTGCATTCTTCAGAATTTGCGTAATCTAAATCACCAAAGTTGATAGCTGTAGGCCACACGTCTTTCATTTCCCAAGTTTCCATCAAGCTTCCGCAACCGTCCCACAGTTTTAAAATCGCAGTACATGTATAGTCAGCACGAACAGCACCCATTTGCAAGTTGATTGGATCGGTAAAATTGTAAACCGATGCTAACCAGTTAAACAAAGGGGCGACTTCTGCTGTAGCAACGTCGATATAAGTAACAGTAAGAGATTCCCAAGACGCTTTTCCGGGAATCCACGTCTTAGCATTCAGAAAGTTAATTTCTGTTTCTTCAATAGAAAGATTTGGTCTTCCTGCTGTTTTTACATAGTGCTTGGGGACGGACTGAGAACCACAAATATCAAACAATTCCAAAGTGAATCTGAACTTTCTTTTGAAAGGAAGATTTTTGAATCCTAGTTGTCCAATCCCCATAGGGATCTTTTCAGCCATTTCTAACTCCTATCTATCTATTAGATGTATGTCTTATTTGGATACTTTACAGTAGTGCCGCAACCACCACAGCAAGGTTCTGGTTGGAAGTCTGGGCAGTAGCTTCTGTATTTAACATCTGAATAACGAAGGGTTAGTTCGATTGTTGCAATGTCTGAAGAACTGTAATCCAAATCGCCAAAATTAATTGACGTTGGCCACAGTCTTTGAAGTTGCCACATTTCAATTAATGTACCGCAACCATCATACATGCTTAATAATCCAGTAGCATCCCAGTCTCTTCTTTCACCTTGACGGAGATTGATTGGATCTGTGAAGTCATAAACTGTTGCAAGCCAGTTCCACAGTGTACGCATCTCTGAGTGTGCTACATCGAGATATGTAACTGTTATAGTTTCCCAAGATGCCTTGCCCGGAATCCAAGTCTTAGCATTCAAGTGATTTATTTCGGTTTCTTCGATGGAGAGATTTGGACGTGAAGCAACATTAACAAAGCTCTCAGGAACTACGTTTTTCTGATTGTCGCAAAAACCAAGAATTTCGAATGTCCAGCGAAATTTACGCTTGAACACCATATCTGGTTGCCCAATAACTCCAATACCCATTGGTTTTTTGTCAGCCATTTTATTCTCCTAAAATTTGTTTTAACAACCTATGCATGAACCCACTACTTGAGGGCCGCATAGGTTTTGGTAATTGACTTCTGAATATCTTAAAGTAAGGTCTATCGTAAGCTCTGATGAGTCAGCCATATCCAGATCGCCAAAATTTACCGACTGTGGCCATACTGACTGCAACTTCCATCGTTCTAATGCTTTGCCACAACCATCATAAACTTGTAAAATTGCTGTTGCATTCCAACCAATCTTCTCTGTTTGAGGCAAGTCAGTTGACGGATTTTGTGTGTTGAAGTTGTAAACTGAAGCTATCCAATCATACAAAGGACCAACGTCATCAGCGGCAACATCAATGTATGAAACGGTTATTGGTTGCCATTTGCCTTTACCGGGAATCCATGTTGTCGCATTCAGAAAATTTATCTCTGTTTCATCAATATCAAGTTGTGGTCTAGCCGCTACTTTTACGTAATGCTCTGGGATTGTTCCCCTAGGCGTTTCAATACGCAAGGTCCAGCGAAACTTTCTTTTTATGATGATGTTTGGGGCACCAAGTCTTCCTATTCCCATTCCCATTTCTTACCTCTATCTTTCATAGCCATAAGGTATCCGGGGATATTCCCCGGATACCTTAGTCTTTTTTATTTCTTAGAACGTATCGGCGTTCTCTCCGAAGCTTCCAGTTCTGTGGATGCTAAACTCGATAAAGATAAACTCAGCAGCACGAATAGGTTGAACGCCGATTCGAGCACGCATTTCATTTCTATCGATCACATCTGCCGTGTTAAGTTCTTCATCGCACTTCACACGGAAGTCATTAACCCCTCTACCTACCTGAATTTCAGAAAGAATTGCTGTTGAAATTCTTACAAACTTCTGGCGTAGAATGTCGTCGTGAGGATCGAATAGCAATTGACGGCTGGCAGCACGAATTCTTTTCTCGATCACGAACATCAAGCGACGGACGTTAACACGATCCAAAGCTGTTGGGCGACGTTGAAGAGTTTTTTGACCCCAGATAACAAAGCCATCAAAATCAACAAATTGAACGATTGGATTAATAGCGTTTCTATAGCCATACATCAGATCTCTTTCTTCAAGCGTTGGACGACTGAATACATCTGTAATGTTAGGCACATTACCACGATTAACACCCGCAGGAGCAAACCATGGGGCTGACAATTGATCGGAACGAGCAATAGTCGCCATAACTGAACCGGATGGAGGAGCCCAAATATCAACTCTATTGAAGTTGTCTCTAATCTTGACCCAAGGCCAGTAAAGAGCACCAAAATCACTGTCAAATCTTACAGTGTTAAGTGGGTGCGAGCCATTTTGCCAATGAACTATTTCCTTCACAGTAAGACCAAATGGAGGATCAATAATCGCCAAGCAGTCCATACGAACATTTTGGCATAAATCCAACAAAGCGGTCACAACTGCTGTGCTGCTATGACCCGGAACAGCGATCAAGTCAAGATCAATTTGTTCTGGCTCTGATAGAGCGTACATACCGGAGTAGCCAACTCTATTGCCAATAATTAACTCATCTTGCATATCTGGATCAGAAGGAATACCATCAGATCCGCCTTCAAGGCGGTAAGTTCCGTCTAGTGGAGGAGCGGAATTAGCAGTATTGTCTGAAACACGAATCCAATCAGAAACTAGTGACAAGAAGGTCTCAACATAGAATCTTGAGTTTTCATCTTTGGTTAGACCACCCCAAGTTTCTACTTCTACTCCATTGTTGTAAATTTGTAGAATGAAGTTGCCTTCACGAATATTGTTCTCGATTACAACCTGAGTTGCATTACCGTCAATACCAGCAGAATCTGCATTAATGGTGAATGTTACTGCACCAGTAGAGTTGCTATCGCCATTAATACGACCATAGGTATCTTCGGCTGGATCGCCTGAAGTCCCAATTGGGCTATCACCAACTTTAGTGACGCTTTCTAGGCCGAAAAGTGCAGCAGCAGTGCTGTCTGGTTTGATCAAAAGGCGTGCATCACGACCATGGTGCATGGTGCGGAAAGCCAAATTATCGCCATCTGCATAAGCCTCCCAACCGCCCGGTAGATCACCACCATTTTCCACCAACTGACTGTTAATTTCAGTAACAACTTCAGCAATTGTGGATTCAGTTCCTTCAATATCTGCAAGATCAATAATTTGAACTACGTTATCAATAAGAACATTATCTGTTCCGTCAACAACAATTTGAATATTGAGATCACTTAAACCAGCTAGATCGTATTCACCAGCGGCTTGATAGGATGCTGGATAACGGTCGTTGCTACCTGTAATCTCAGCTTGGGTCATACCCGTGCCAAGACCAGTTACGTTGCCATCAATTACAGCCCCACCGTACATTGCATCTTGAACAGACACGAGTTCCAACTCACTATCTGGACCAAACGCCCAAGTGGTTTGAACGCCGATATAATCGTCGCCTGTGTCAGTTACAAACTCGATGCCATCTACTTGACCGTCTAATTGCAAGTTCATTTCTTCAGCGAGTTGAGCAGCGGTATATGTTCCAGCCAAGACCACCAAGGTCTTAGACATCAGAACGCCGTTTAGTCTCCAACGGAAGAACGAATCGTTTGCAAAAGTGTATGGTCCTTGTTCTTGCGACATAACCACGATTCTTCCACCAGCAGATGGAATATCTACAGAAGCTGTGTCTGCTTTTTCGTCGCTAACGTTTTCTTCATCAGCAACACGAACAACATATAGTTCGTTTGCCACTAACAGGTATTGCTCGGCAGCATAAATCAGATAAGGATCGCCGCTTTCAGGATGCGGGTACCCGAACACAGTATTCAACTGACGCTGGGTTGAAATCAAAGTTGGGACGTTGATTGGTCCCTTACTTGCGAATCCAACTAAGCCAGCACGGTGAAAGGATTGTTCGGGAGCAATGAAGCTCAAATCCTTTTCGGTGATTCTGACGCTTGGCGAAATCGTGTTAGATGGCGGAAATCCCCTTAAAATAGCCATGTCTTACTCTCCCTTACGAATTTCATTGTTTGGTACATATTTAGTCGTTATCAGGCCCATCTTTTCGACTCGTTCTATGTATTCAGTTACCAACTCATCCTCGATTAGCCTGACATTGTTTCCCTTGCCAATACCGGGAATAATCAAGGTCGTGAAAGCACGGGGAGCCTTCCTCGATCTCACCACTAGCTGCACTGGGCTTTTTTGCTTGTTCTTAATCTCAATCATTCTTCCAATTCCTTTACTGCTTGCTCTAACCGAGTTAGCACTTCTGTAATGTCTTCCTCGTTAGGTGAGTCGGTGATTTCGATGCGAGTTTTAAGAACGGCTTTTCGCCTTACAATAGGTTGTGCAACAAATGACTCTGCTGTAAAACTAAATTGATACTTAAATACTCGAACAGCTTTATCTCCGGGCTCATAATCGACGTTATTAGCAATACTTGTTAGCTTAACTCCGATCTCCCACGAGATTCCCTTTACCCGTATGTATGCTATCGGTGAGAATTTTGTTACTATTTGAGTGAGAATCTGATTCATGTCTTCTTCATACATCGTCCACGCATACAAGCTGTAACCAATATCCACTGGTATACCTCTAGTCACTCCAAAGACGGTATCTCTTTCATATCTTTCGCTTGTCGTAAAACCGGGCCTCCAGTTGTCTCTTGGATTTCTAAGATAATCAATTGCTTTGTGATAGATGTATCTGTCTTGATTAAAATTGAAGTCTGAAGAATGAATCGCCAACATCGGTAACCGAATGCGGTCTACTACCAAACTTTCATCTTTACGCATGTTTTCTTGCAGAATATAAGCAACTGCTTTTTCCTGTGTGCCCCAAATAATAGGGACATTATGGACTTTACCAGACTCATCTTGGACAACTATGTCTTTAAATAAGTCTTTGACAGCTTCGTCGGTTCCACGAATAGATTTAGCGTATCGATATACTATGTTTCGGTTTGGGGGAGACATGCCCTGTTCATTAATTATGTGACCAGTTTGTTGTGGGTCACACATGACTGCTGAACCATTTCCAAGCTTACTTTGTGTTGCTTCTTCCAACCAAGACATATCTTGGTTGGCCACATCACTTTGACTTTCTTTAAATGGTTTCTTGTCTATAGTGCCAGAGCTTGAAATAACTTGGCCTTCTCTGCAATATGGCGACGAAGGATCTATATTGATGTCATCAATAAATCCCGGTTCGCTACAAGGGTTAAGATTAGGCTCGCTCATTTTTTTCCTCACGTTTATCTATGGTTTAGTTTTCAATATCCAGACTTCTTTATTAGATTGATTGGATCTTTTATTAGAAAACATAAAGTTTGATAATTTAAGCTATTTTTTACTAATATAATGCATGAAACCCTATAAGATATTGCTTAATACAACTTGCAAAATTAGAAAAACAAAGATTGTACCGCCTATTAAAAAGGTTAAGGTGCCTCTTTATTTCTGCAAAAATGCAATAGCTTTGCGTAAGAACCAAATCATTTCTCCGCCTTAAGGCGATTCTTGGCCACCAGCCCAATTAGTAGTTTTGTTTCTGATATCTTTAATACTGTTGACTTTAAAATCTGGTTGTCTTTGGCTAACTTTACCTTCACCAGTAGTAAGAGATTCTTGAAATCTAACGCACATTACCTGCAATCTAAGCTCTCCCCATAGTTTAAAAACTTCAACATTTCTCTGAATTACCATCCAATTTTCACGCTTGTGAGGTGAAAAAATTCGAGACCCAATCTTTGGAGCATGACCTAAAGTCTTCAAAACATGTCGATAATTAAACTCAAACATCATCTCATCTGGACTATCGACTCCAAAAACGCCCATCATGTTTTGTGAAGGAATCGGGTCGTAATATCCATAGATTTGAATAGGAGATTGGCTATAAATCTTATCTCTAGCCTCAACATATAAGTCGTCTATGTTATTTACATTAATAAATACATCGTAATATAATAAAGGTGATCCACCTATTTCTATTACTTCTTGATCCCATACATTGAAAAGATCATACTCCAGATTCTCTGGATCGAATTGCTGCAAAGAGCCGCTAGGTTGATAAGTACTGCCATTTGGGTTTTTGATAGCCATAACAAAAGTATGTATTCTTAATGTGTCGTTTTATGGTTATCAAGGGTAAATAGTATGTGACCATGTTTTACAAGAGGTGACACATGAAGAATGTATTTGCGTTGGGCAGATTGTTTAAAAACAATCAAAAAAACGAGTCAATAAAAGCTGATATTTCTGTAGAACAAGTTCAACAACTTTTAGAAAAAATAAAAGAATTTAATGCTGGAGTAATTGATGCTATTTTAACGAAGCATGTTGACGATGTCTTTGCGGTTTGGCTGAAGGAAATCAAAGGTGAAACAGATGCAAATTAAAGAAAGTCCAAATCCAGTCGGCAAAGTGATTGAAAACAATTACATTGATATGTTTGTTGATTCTATGAAAGCCTTATGGGACTCTATGGAAAAAACAGCGTCGTGGTGGCAATTTTGGGCAGTGCGAAGCTTGACCCCCGTAACTGATTTTTTACTTAAATGCTTAGATGATCTTATTGCATATGTTGATCAAATTGATAGTGCCACTGGAGCAGATAAAAAAGCTACAGTGCTAGCTGCGATTGGTAAAATCTACGATTACATCATCAAAGAAGCTATGCCAATTTGGCTTCGGCCCTTTTCTGCTTTGGTGCGTGATTATGTCATCAATGTTTTAATTTCTCATGCTATCGATTGGATCATAGAAAAATATCGTAAAGGCAACTTCAAACCAAAGCCTTCAGACCAAATGGAAGCTCAATGGGTTATGCTTTATGGCCAAATGGTTGGACTTCCAAGCGTTAAGAAATGAATTTGTTTTCAAAAAACATATTGAGTTTTGTTTTAAGTTTGGTATAAATTATATAAAGCCGATTCATGGCTATGTTATAATTTTTTCCAACAAAAAGAAAAAGTCAAATGTTGAACTACTCAGTTTGTAATTCGGGCATTCCAGTTTATCATGTCAAAATGCCCGATTCTGCTATTTGCAAGGTAATTTTAGTCGCTAATTGCGGCTCTGCTCAAGAGGATCAAGATTCTTGGGGCGTTGCTCACTTTCTTGAGCACTGTTGTTTTCAAGGGACCCCACTTAAAAATAAACACCAAATTTCTCGTGATCAAGCTTTGGTTGGATCTTTTAATGCATCCACAAACTATTTTGCCACCACATATCATTTTGATGCTCTTAATGAAGACTTCGAAAAAGGTTTAATGCTTTTGAAAGAAGCTGTTTTCGATTCGAACTTTCCTGAGCAAGAATTTGAAAAAGAAAAAAGTGTTATAATTGAAGAGTGGCGTATGTATGATAATTATCCCACCGAATTTTTCTGGAATTTTGTAGCTAAAAAATGTTTTGGCACAACAGAAACACACCCCATCATTGGAACAGAACAGTCTATTCGTGACATGAGCCCCGAAAAATTGCATCGATACCGAAATAAATGGTACGGCCAACAAAATATGGGTTTGATTATTGTTGGCAATTTAAAATTCACACATGTGATGGATGCGGTGAATAAAATTTTACCACAAATCCCACAAGTTCAAAAAACAGGGACTTGCCTAAATTCTCTTTTGAATGAAGAGAAGAGATACGCTTTTGAAACCAGCAGATTTGAACAAGCTGCATTCGGCCATGTTCAAAAATGGATTTCTCTCAAAGAAAATATTGAACAAAAATTTGTTCCTACATTTTTCATGTATGCATTAAACAAGTACTTGTACGAACATATTCGTGATGATCTTGGATTATGTTATGGCGTTTCAATAAGTGGCTTTAGTCACTATGAAAACAACCATGCAATTATATCAATGCTGACAAGCAATGAACATCTCGAAAAAGCAGAAGAAGAACTTGTCAAGCTATTCAATAAAGTAAAGGAAAATGGATTTCCCGATGAATTGTTTGAAATATGCAAAAAACAATACATTTACAGCAAGATTAAAGGTCTTCAAAATGTTCACGGAGTTGCCAACACTGTCATGGCTGGAATTGAACTATCAATTGATAATGCTTGGTTTGTTGAACAACATCAAAAATTAATGAATATTAATTTAATCAAAGAATGTGCCGAAAATTTAAAGCCATCTAATCTTCAAGAATTTGCTCAAAAACATTTAGAAGATGGCATTAAATTTGTCATGTCTTCAACTAAGTAAAACTACTATGAGTATGCTAAAAAGGCCGTGTCACATCACGGTCTTTTTAGCTCAAGGTAAGACTTGCTGTGACACTAATGCTTCCACCGCCATCTGGTATCTCAAATGGGGCACCAGTAAATCTTTCAAGCCACAATAGTTGATTCGATTGATTGGTAACATAATAGCCATACGCAGTTGTGTCTGTAGTGAAAGTAAAAGTCTGCTCTGAATAAACTGCCGAAGTCACGCCACTTGATTGCACAGTGGTCCAATTAGCTGACAATAAAGTTATTGGAGTATAGCCAGTTTGAGTGCCAATTTCAGTTAAATCAGCCTTCACTGTGGTGTCAGAAGGAACAATGTCATTGGCATACAAGTGCAAAACTGGATTATCCGCATTGACCATTCCAACAATATATTGAAGCAATAAAAGTTCTCCATGAACATCAGGACATACAATAGGCATAAATTTTCCTTTCAATAAAGAGTTTATATTATATACATATTGGCGAAGTAATATTTAAAGGAAATTCAAATGCCAAAACCATCTAAAATAAAATCATTGAATATTTCCAAAGAAGAATTGATTGAAATACTTGCAAATTGTGCTAGAAAAGATATTTGCAACTATTTTGAAATATCAGAAAGAACTTTAGATCGAATCATTAAAGATTATGACATGGCTAAAATGAATCACGGACCTAAAAATCTTAGTAGTCAAATAATTTCTGATATAAGAAATTTATACCAAACTGGAAAATATAAACAAAAAGAGATTGCAGAAAAATACAATATCAGTCAGTCGATGGTATCTAAGATTGTAAATAATCAATCGCACAAAAAAACTAATTATTTTAAAGTAAGCGGGAATGCTTTAGTAAAAGTTGGTTACAAATATGGCAATTAAAGACAAAGATGGGAAGGTGTACAAACTACGTGGTCCAAATCCTTTGGTCAAAGATATGAGCGATTGGAATAAAGAAGCCGTAAAACTTGTAAATCACTTTGGATCAAAAGAAGAAGTGATAGCCGATAGTAGAAATCCAATAAAAGAATTTGCTACTAGTGTTAAAAACATATCTGAAGAGTTGGATTTATATCAAGGTCCTGAGCCAAGTCAAGTTATATCTCCTAGAGACTTTATAGAAGAGGTTTCTGCTCCTGATCCAATTACTGAAATGCCTCCGCCAATTAAAGAAGATCAAGAGAGCATCACAATTCACGTAGATGAAAAAACTGCTAAAATTCTTAAAGATAGAGGTACTGAATTTTATTGTGCTCCTGTAATTGGCCAGAAATTGTGGAAAGATGAATTGTATGGAACAAGCTATACAACTAACAAATATGGAACGAAATTTATATTCGACGCAGTCATAATTGCACAATCTGATCTTGAAATCCAATTTTGGTGTATGCGTGAACTTACTAAAGATTCAATAATCTTAAAGAAAGATCAACAGGGCGGAGAGAGATGGTGGCGAATTTCTGAAACAGAATCAAAAAGTGGCGGACATCTTTGCAAAGGAACAATATCAGATTTAAATCCTGATTTTAGTTAGTCTCATTTGCGGATGTGATAATTTGAACTTTCAATCCCATATCTTCAAACTGTTTGCGATAATCATCCACAGCTTTTTTATATCCAGCTTCAAAAATTTGACCAACCAATTTACTGAAATCTTCAAGATCTCTGTCGGTGACTAAAGTAGAAGAAACTCTCTCAACAATTTGATCATGAGCAGCATAATTTAATTGAAGCAATTCATAAAGCCATTTTTTGATAGTAAAAGCCTTGGGATTGGCCATGTAACGCATGAAGTTATTTTGGTTGTTTTCTGGCATGTTTAATTCCTTTCGTGCCATCTGGATCAGAATTAGTAGTTTCTACTTCGCCTGCAATTGATGTACCGCCAATATTTCCCGGTGCTCCCCACCAATTAAACCCTGTACCAGCTTTAGGTTTTCTAAATTTTTTATCATACACAGCAGATGTTCCTGTCATTTCTTTAATAGAAAGATTTTGCCAAGTTCGAAAGCTAGTAAACGCTTCCGTTTTGGGAGCGTTTTTGGCTTTTAATAATTGGAGCTTTTGAAGTAATGCGGCTTTATCTATCTGTCTTTCTGGAGTAACAGGTGTCGTTGAAATAGGTGTCGTTGGAGTTGGTGGCTGAATAGTTGGCTTTGGTTGTGCTGAAGTTGGAGCACTAGGCGAAGCTTGGGTGGTTCTTTGAGCCTGCCTTGCTAACAGTCGAGCCCTTTCTTCTTGAACTTTTTTCAATAAATCTTGCGGCGTCATACCTTGAAGTGGATTTTTTGGCTGCTGTGTTGAAGTAGTTTTCGATCCTACTTGTGGTGCAGTTTGTTGTCCTCCTCGGACGGCTTGTGAAATTTTATTTACGACCTTAGTTGGACTAGAAATTATGTCTTGAGGAGAAATCCCTAATTTGGCATATAGGTCATCAAGTTTTTGAATGTGAGATATATCCTCAGGCTCGTATTCGCCTCTCATATCCAAATATCCTTTATCCGCAAAATCAACTTGTGTACTCTCACCTTCTTTGGTTTTTCCTTGAGGCATCGGAACTGTAGCTTTATTTTCGTTGTTGCGTAATTTCTCTCCCATTTTGTCTGCAACAAATGTTGCAACTTTTCTCTTTCGAAACTCTAAAGCATTTAACGCATAAGCTTGGTAAATTTCTGGTGTTGCTCTATTGCCTTGATCATCTCTTTCATCAAAAACTGGTAAAATGAAAAAGCTTTCGATGTTTTGATTGATTCTTGCTTGCTTAATTTTTTCTTCAATTCTTTGATCAATTACTTGTTGCAATTCATTGTTGTCTTTTGCAATATCGCCATAAGCATCAGTCTTCATCAAAAGTGCTCTGATGCCATATGCTTTTTTATTTCCACCAAAAAGACTCTTTTCAAATTGTGTTTGTAGATAATCGTCAAGCGTATTTTTTGTACTAGTGTTTGCTTCCCATTGTGCTTGAGTAGTCCACCCTAATTGAAATGCAGGGTCATTTGAATGTAATTTTAACGACTCTACAGCCCATTGTTGCAATTCAGTTTGATCAAAGTGATCAGCAGGCTTTGCTTCGCTGCTTGTTGTTCCGCCCAAGGCTTGAGCTATATTACTTGTACGAAACCATTCCTTCATAGCGTCTGTTTTGCCATAGATCTTGTTAAACCAAGCTTTTGCTTGCTGAACACCTCTTACAACACTTGGAATATTCCAAATGCTATCATATACAGGCCCATCTGTTTCTGGTGTTTTACTCCAGTCTTCCCATTCGCCTAATTTGCCATTTGGCCCCTTAAGAAGTTCTTGCTCAATAACTTTCCATGCTTTAGGACCAACAGCCATAGCTTCAATATGTCCTGCCCTAGAACTTTTGAAGACAGATCCTTTTGCCCCAAGCAGAGGAGCATTTACATCGACCCCGTGACCTTTCAAGGCCACCTCTTCATCAGTAGCAAAATCAGATGGAAAATAAGCAAACCAAAGCTCTCCCTCTTTGGCAATTTTAATTCTTATTCCAGCAGGGTTTTTAATAAAAGCATAAGAAGGTTCATATCCGTCTGTTGGAATTAAAGGATTTTCATTTTGGCCTTTCTTCGATGCCTCCCACTTAAATCCCATATCCCAAAGTTTTTCGATAATTTCATTAGCCTCAGGCATAAAAGGAGTAAATCCTTTCAATTCTTTTTTAACTTGCCCTAATTTTTTAGGACGACCTAATTGAGGCCAATCTGCCTCACTTTGAGGCTGCACTTTTCCAATTTTTTTATAATCCGCAGCAGTTGGTAATCGAAAAACAGTCATGCTTAAATCTTTTTTAAGCTTAAAATCTTTATCAAATGCTCTATTTACAATTGCTGATACGTTTAACTTGGAATTAGGATTAAATATGTTTTGCACTCCATTTGAGGATTCATATTGTAGACCTTTGACAGTGTTATATCGAAGTCTACCTGTGTAAATCCCATCTGCTTCACGTTCAAAAATTTTATTAAAAATTGCTTCTCGATGAAGTTTGCTAAATTTAATAATTACTTTGCCTTTTTTTATGGGATCTCTCATCCACCAACCTTCATCAGGGTTAATAGCTTGTGCTTCACTTGCATTTTCTATATTCCTACCAATTCCATCGATATTGATGAATGACGCTTCATCAAACCCTCTTAAAGGTTGTTGCAACCCTTTGGCAATCAGATTTTTGAATGTATCAACATCATTAGGTAAAGGTCTATCTTCAACTCCCGATCTCATATTGTCCATTCCAGCTTTGCCAGCAGCTTTTCCTTTTCCTTTTAGGGGCACTTCTGTTTGTTGTAATTGGCTGATAAATTCAGCAATACTGTTGATATATGCTTTATCTTCTTCAGGAATACTTGGATCTTTTGATGCTGCCTTAATGAAATAAAAACGCATATTACGAATTTGCTCATCGGCTCTTTCTTTGCTAGGAATGAATCCTCCGCCCTGAAAGTTGTATTGAAGTTTATTATTTCGAACTTCTACTGATCTAGAGGTGTCTATTTTTTTAGTGTCTGGATCAATGGTTGTTAGTGGCTCTAGACTGGGGCCATTTTGATCATTTGAATTTATCAAAGCTCTTGGATGAATGCTTGGTAGCCAGTCGCCTTTTTCAACAAATTGCATGTATCCAATTTTTATTTCTCCAGTAGACTCATTAAGTCTGCTTCCAAAATAAAATGGTGTTAGTTTTTTAGCTTGAACTTTTTGTCTAATAGTTGGCAAGTCAAAAATTACTCTTGTTCCTTTTTGGTCGTCAATATCAATCGTCATAGTTTTGGGTTCAAGGTTCTTTTCGTAGTAAGCTAAAATCCCCAAGCCATGCGTTCTTCGAAAAATTTGATCGGCTCTTTTCAAATAATTAGATCTTGCCCAAGCTTGTGGAGAAAAAAGATCTACAGATTTGATTTCCTCGGAATCATCATAATCTGGACCAACTATGTCCTCTGGCTTGAAAGCCATTTCATTGACTGCTTTTTTAAAGGGCACATTTGGCGTCGTAACAACATTGGTTGTGTTGTTGGGTTTTGTAATTGGCTCCATAACTTTCAGAACCATTTGATAAAGGACTTCACGATTCTTGCTGGCTTCCATTAAGCCTTCAGAAAATACCCAGTTAAGAACTCGACCTTTTACCGCTTCCGATCCAGCAATTGCCATAAGAAAATTACTAAGAGGAGGAAAATTTAATGGCATTTTAAGCTCAGAATGTGAAATGCCAGTCGGAGCACTTTCTGAAAGGTTATATTTTTGTTTGTTATTCATGTAGTCTAAGAAACTCTTGTTCACTTTTACCTCAAACTATTCTTACTATCCCTATATATGATACTATGACATGTTCTGGATCTAATACTTTAGTAATTGGTCGTCCCTCAAAACAACAATACGATCAACTTTGTGGGTCAGGTGGCAGCAAAACATCTATGGGTGGTTGCGGCACTCCTGCTTGTAATTCACCTGTTGGCCCACATGACAGGAAACTTTCACCTCGTAAAACTCGTGAAAAAGTTCGTGAGGATTTGAAAGATTATGTGCTTTTAATGCTGGGTGCCCCAGTAGTGAAAGTAGAGTTAGATCAACAGCAATTAGATTTGGCGGTTGATCAGTCTATGAAAGTATTTGAAGAATACGCAGGCCGTGAATTCTTCGACTATTACACATTTTTTACTAGTCCCGGAAAAAGCGTCTATAAAATGCCTGATGATGTTGGCCTTATTAGAAACGTGTTTTATAAAGAAAACGGGCAAATGGGATTTCAAGCATCAGATCTAGGTGGTGCCATTCCTTTGGAGTACTTTTATCCCGGTGGAGGAGAAGGAGCCATGGGCGGCATGCTAAACCCAATTCAGCCAATTTGGGGTCGTGCTGGTGAGTGGGTTTTATACAAGCAGTACGAACAAATGTTCAGTAAAATTTCAAGCAATATAGGCGGATGGGAATGGGTTTCAGATCCCGGCTACATAAAACTTTATCCAATTCCATGTAGAGCCCAAAAGGTAATTGTTCATTACATGCAAAAATGCAAAGATTGGAAAGAGGTAAACCAAGCTATGCAAGAAGGTGCTTTGGCACATGCCATGATCATGCTTGGCCATATTAGAGGAAAATATCAGCAACCACCGGGACCGGGTGGAGGCATGGCTCTTGATGGGGAATACATGAAATCAAAAGGTTGGGAGTTAAAAGAAAAATGGCAAGAAGAACTTATTTATAAGTTCGGTGACATACTCCCAATTACCCTCGATTAATCCTCAGGCAATTTCATTAAATCAAAAGACCACTCAAACGTGGTCTTTTTTCTTTTCAATAGACTAAATATGAAGAGGAAAGTAAAGATGCATACATTTATAGGTTGGCTTAAACAAGAAAGCTTGAACGAATCCGATACACGCTACAGTGTAGAGGTTAATTTCCGTACAAGCACTGATGAAGTTTTGAAAAATGCCGCTAAAATCACCCTAGGATTTGCTTCTGCTGCTTTGAAAAAACAAGACTTCCATGTAAAGCAAGTTTTTGAGCAAGAACCCTTTAGAATATTAATCTCTTCCCGTCATTGGGATAATGGGGAGTGGGTATGTGTTGTCTCTTGGAATTCTAAGCAAAAATGCTATGTTATATCTAAGGGGTTTTATAACAAAGACAGAAAAACGGTCTCCGTCCAAGACAGTAAAGAATGTGATGCTGAAACCGCCTCTGAAATAGTATCTCAAGTTCGTAACACGATGCATAGCCTCAAAGATAAACCTGATCGGCATATTGAAAAGCTAAAAAAAGTTCCAATGAAGAGAGGCCCCAAGTAATGGGCAAGATAAAAAAAGCAGCAGGAATATTATTCACGGATGGACAGTCAATTCTTCTTTTGTTGCGTTCGGAAGGAAAGAATGCGAACACTTGGGGCTTGCCCGGAGGAAAATCTAAATCAGGAGAAAGTGATTTAGAAACTGCAATTAGAGAAACGATGGAAGAAACTGGTTTGGAAAAAGTGCCGGGTGAAAATTTTGATTCAGTAACAAACGACCAGACAACGAAGCCCTATACTGCATTTTTGTATCAAATTGACAAGCAGTTTACAGTAAAACTTAATCACGAGCACACAGACGCAAAATGGGTGAACTTCAAAGATTTGAAATCTTTAAATTTACACCCAAAACTCAAAGAAAATTTATCTAAGTATCTCAGCAAGATACGGAAAAAAATATCTCATTTTAATGAGTGGTCGATTCTAAAAGATCTTGAATCACTCTTCAATTTTAAATTCTAATTGTCGGCCATTTAAAGACTCGGCTTCTTCAATCCAAGTATCAAGCGAATCTCGTAGGTGCTTTGCACCTTCCAAATCAAGACCGAAACGAAATGAAGATATTTTAGGAACAGATTTAACATCTGTTGCTTCAAATTCAAAATTGTTTTCGATCAAAGCAAGAATGCATTCAATTTCTGGTTCGACAATTATTTTATCTTTTTGATCATTTACTGCAAGACGTATGTTGCGGGATGATCCAAGTAGATGTTTCATTTTTTCAATCCATATAAAGAATTTTTAACGATGTAATCCCAAACATTTTTCGTGACCATTTTTGCAGCATCATCAAATTTTTGATTCGCCACAGCGTCACGTATTATAGTTGAGCTTATACCACTGTCAACTTCTAAAAGTCTGTGGGGAGGCTCGTTATACCAATTAGTGGTTGAATTTTCGTTTTTTCGTGTAACTACTAAAAATGGATTTTGTGAAACCAACTGATCACCACGATCCCATTTTTCTTTAATGACATTTGCGTTATCCATTCCAATTACTAAATGAAACGCAACGTCTGGGAACGAGCATTTTACTCCATGAATAGTTTCATACATCGATCCAGTGTGTTGTGCATCAATTTCCCACGAACAAAGATTGATATAAGGGTTATTTATGCACATCAAGGAAAGCATAGCCCATCTATGATAGGCTGGAGTAGGTTGCTTTCCAAACTTATGTTCCCAACATGGAAGTAGCCATATTTCACATCCAGTTTCTTCGTGTATTTTTTGGCATACCATTTGATGTGCCAAAGTAACAGGGTCGAATGCTCCGCCAAATAAAGCTACTTTTCTCATTGCTTGAACCACATGCTAGGATCGGCATCAGAAGGCATTCGCCAATCTCCACGAGGAGATAAGCTCACAGAACCAACTTTAGGCCCATCGGGCACACAATTTCGTTTATATTGTTGACTAAAAAACCGGCTTAAAAATGTTTTCAACGTTTTTTCACGCACATCTGTTGAATATGTCTTAGAAAATTTTGCATATTCAGAAAGGTACAAAATCTTTTCAGGAGAAAATCCATTCTTTACAAAGTTTGCAAGATAAAAATCGTGCAATTCATATGGACCAAGCACATCTTCGGTAGACTGTTCAATTTCACCAGACTCGTTAGGAGGTAATAGCTCTGGTGAAATTGTTGTGTCAAGAATATCTGTAAGCACTGCGAAGAGATCGTCCATTTTATTATCTCTTCTAGCTACGAAATCAACTACTGAACGCACCAAAGTTTTTGGCACTGAACAATTAACATTATACATGCTCATGTGGTCGCCATTGTAAGTGCACCAACCCAAGGCGGCTTCAGACAGATCCCCTGTTCCCAAAACAAATCCGCGACTCATTAAAAGCTTAGTTCTTTCTCTGGCTTGTACATTTTCAAAAACCAAATCATATCTCTGAGACTTTGGCACTAACTTTAATGCTTTTTCAAACTCTTCAAGAGTGATGTCATAATCAATCGCCCCAAATGATTTGTGTTTCAATGCTTTGAAGGTTTCAAGGCAAATTGGACGGATGTCGATAGTCTCTTGAGATATTCCCAACGCTGACATTAAAGCCAAAGCGTTGTTTTTGGTTTTGCTAGTGGTGCCAAAACCGGGCAAAGTTATTCCATGAATTTTTGCGACATCAACACCGGCCATTTTATAAGTTTTTGCTGCAACGAGTAGTGCCAAAGTGGAATCTAACCCGCCCGAAACACCAATGTAAATATTTCCAAAATTCAAAGCCTCTAATCTTTTATGCAATCCAGCACACTGGATTTCAAAAACCTCAGCACAACGCTTGGTTTTTTCTATAGCGTTTTCAGGTACGAATGGATTGCCATCAACTTGCCTTTTGAGTGTTGGCAAGGAATCATGAGAGCTTTCTATTTTCAAAAGAAACTCTACATTTCGGAACTTTTTATTGATTGTGCGAGTTGAATCTCCAAAACTAGTGATTGTACGGCGTTCATTTTGTAATTTCTCTATATCAACATCAACACTCGTGTACCAACCATTTTCAAATGATGATTGTTTGTTTTCTCCTACTCTTTGAGTTTGGGCAAGAACTTTTCCATTCTCAGCAACAATGCAGTGTCCACCAAAAACAAGATCACTTGTAGATTCTGATGGTCCAGCAGATGCGTAGGCATAAGCTGCGATGCATCTTGCGGACTGGTTTTTCACAAGATCAACACGATATTCGTTTTTACCAACAGTTTCATTTGAAGCTGACAGATTGACTAACACATTAGCTCCATGTATTGCCGCAAAACTACTAGGAGGGATTGGCATCCAAAGATCTTCGCAAATTTCTGCAAACACAGACAGATCTCGAAACTTAAAAAGTAAATCAATGCCAAAAGGCACTTTATAGTTATAGTCTGTAAATGAAACTTCGCTAGGTTCGTCTCCGGTTGCTGAACGAAACCAACGACTTTCATAGAATTCAGAATAATTAGGAATGTTAGTCTTAGGAACAATTCCAATTACTTTTCCATTGTTGATGGCGAAGGCACAATTAAAAAGTTCGTTATTTACAACGTAGGGTGCACCGACAAAGACCAATTGATGTTTTTTCTTTGTTGCATAAGCAGAAATTCCATGGATTATGTCTTTGGCAGATTGAAGCAAATACTCTTGTCGAAACAAGTCGCCACAAGTATATCCCGTGACGCATAATTCGGGAAAAACTACAATATCAGCATCTGCATTTTGATCTAATAGAGAGGCGATTTGAGAATAATTATTCCTTGGGTTTCCAACCGATATTTTTGGAGAGCAAACAGCAATCCTAACAAATCCCAAATTATTCATAATTGTAGCCTATTGATCTAAAGGAGTATTGAAAAATGTCCAACGTGCCACACGCAATGCATCACGATCACCAATCGCTTTAGTTGGTGAGTCACTTAATTTCACAACCGGTACATTGTTACAACTAGCAAGCTTAATGACCATATTTAAAGCGGGTGATTCTGCAAAATCGTTAGTAAAATTGGTTCCAATACCAGAGACTGCTTGGATTCTTCCTGCACAGTAATCTGCAATATCCAAGCATTTTTGTGGATTTAAAGAGTCACTAAAAACAATCTTTTTCGTGTTTGGTTCTATTCCAAGAGAGCGGTATGCACTTATTGTTTTTTCAACAAATTCAAATGGATCACTTGAATCATGCCTTACTCCATCATATAGACGTGCCAGTTTTGGATTGAAATCCCTAAAAAAGGCTTCTGAACCAAAAGTGTCTGTGAGAGCTATTCCTAATCTCCCACCAAATATTCGACTCCAAATATTTAAGGCTGAACTATTGGCGTGACGAAGGCCCTCTAAGGCCGATATGCCCATAATCCATTCATGAGCCATAGTTCCTATAGGAGATAAGCTGTGTTTGTGGGCTAAGTGTACATTACTGGTGCCATTGAATGTTGAAAACTTTTTCAATATTCCAACAACCAAATCTTGAATTTCATAACCACGTCGGCGACGTGTGCCAAAATCTGTAAAAGTATGGCCATCAAGAGTACGGCCTTTTTCCTCTATTTTCTCCGCTTGTTTTTTAAGTTCGGTGTCCCATAATAGGTCGCAATGCTTGAAAAACAATTCTGAAATCAATGCCATTAATGGCACTTCCCATAGGATTGTACGTTCCCAAGTTCCAACAACACTAAGTTGAAGTTCTCCGTTAATGATGGCCCAGTTCACTTCATTTGGATCAAAACGGTAATTTTTCAAATACTGAATGTAATCTTCTCCAATCCATGGCAAAGTTTCACGCAACCATTTACATTGATCATCACTCATAGTGAGATCTTTCATTTTATCTAGTTCTGCTTCAAAAGCAGAAGCAAAACTATTATTGAACTTTCCTTCTGGACGACGATTGTTGAACACATATCGCACTGGAACATTTTGCCGATAATCGAGCACCGCTTTTTGCATGGTCAACTTGTAAAGATCGGTGTCAAGAATTGAACGAATGATTGACATGTTGTGCCTTTAAACTAATTTCTTAAAATGAAAATGCATCCTGTGGGGCTCGAACCCACAACCTGTGAATTTAGAGTTCACCACTCTACCAATTGAGCTAAGGATGCAAGGTGTTGTTTCCAAAAAGGGTACAAAACTCAAAATACAAGAAATCAAAAAATTCTGTAAACATCTTATTCTGATTTCTTGATTTATAGACAACAGTGTTTTAAACACATGCCAAAACTTCAGGAACTATACAAGTTTAAATCTGTAGGTAATCGACATGGTTCGGCACCATGCAGCAAAACAGCTTCTTTATTAGGAAGCTTTGTGAGTGCACACAAAGATTCTTCTTGAATAATAGTGCGTTTAATTTGTAGTTCGGGATTCGTTCGAGCGTGGTGTTTGGGCGGCAAAGAATCTAATTCTTCTTTACTATATTCCCGAGTCAAAACTTTTCTTCGCACAAAGGTGCCACGTTTGAAAAATTCAGGATACCCACTCCAATTCACTCCTTTGGCGTGCAACATTTCTTGAAGGGCCGAAGAATTCTTTTTGAAACATTCTTTATCAGAATAAAAGCATCGTGCTGCCATCTGAATAGAGTTTCTTGTCGCATCTTGTTGTCTCCAAACAAAACAGTTCACTGCTTCTTTCTCGTTAGGGACTTGAAAAACTCTGCAATCAAACACAGGAAAGCTTTCAGCCTTTTCTGGCAAATACTTTGGCAAATTTTTGTTAAAAAAACTTGAAGCCAAAGCAGCAAGAACAGAAACCATTTTTTGTAGCTTCCCACCAAAGAAAATTTTTGTTTCCCACTCTTCTGCGAGCCAAACCAGACTAATCTCATCGCTTTGAGTGTAGCCGCAACGAGCATCTGTTTCGCCGACCAAAAACTTGGTTGTTTCAAGCATAAGCTTTGACAAACGTGGATCATATGGTCTTTTCAAGCCACGCGTAAATGTGTGAAAAGATCGACCATCTAATCTTGCAACAACAGGTGCCATAGGCATAAAAGATTGATTGGTAAATCGTCCTTCATACGATTTCATTCTATCGCCCAAAGCTGTTTTGTCTGCCATGTTTTTATCCTCAAAATAATTGTTAGTGATCTTCGCTAGGGTTTGGATTCCGTCTATCGTGATAGTCGGCGGATACATATTTTAAAATTGTCCGACCATAAAGTTTGTCATTGTATCTTTCTTGGGTCGGCTTGATAACAATTCCTTCTCGGCCTTTGAATGGCGTTTTGATATTGTTAGCATCACAAATTGTGGTTTGACCATCAACATGTTGATCCAAAACTTCCATGGAAAATGGCCCTCGATACAAAAGAGGAACAACAGGTATGTCGTGCCTCTTTAAGTACTCACAAGTTTTATCCCAATCTAAATACTTGCCATCAACCGCCAAATCAAACGCTCTAAAACTTGGAGTCTTTTGGCCGTAATCCATGTCTTGAATACCTTGTCCAAAAATTTCTCCAAACAGCACAACAGATCGACTTGCCTTTTCAGCAACAAAAACTTGCACAAGCATATTGCTGATTGGACATGAACCATCTTGCTTCAGTGGCATCCAATACTTACTGCGATGTCCTTTGGCGTCAAATTCTTTTCGACGCACAGAGTGTGATCCAGCAACTATTTCCCACTTTTGATCGCCGTCCGGTGTTTGTCCAGCAAGCACATACCCTAAGCGACAGTTTGTTCCGTGAATTTTTTCAGTCACGATAACTTCTTCTTCCTCTTGAAAAATATTAGGAAAGTTCCCAATATTTTCAATGCTAGAATATGCATGGAAAGCTGGAATTTCAGCAGCAGCATCGCCATCTAAAGCCTTAACAGGTGGCTCATATTTGGTTATGCCATAATGCTCTTTAACATTATGACCAACAGGCCATGATTGATCGTCCAAGCTTTGAATTGTTCCAAACGATGGCGTTCCGCGAAATCGAGCGGCTTTGATCCGATACTTAATTTCGTTTTCGCCACACATTGATTGCGGCAATTTGGGACAGTATTTTGCAATTCCCCAGCGATTAGCCAGTTCTTCGCTAATTACTGCATCTGGAGGCACAAACACAACTTTGTCGCCGGTGCTATATGTTCCTTTGCCAGAAACACACCACCAATTTTTCACTCGTACTCGTTCGATTCGATCAGCACCTTCAATTGGTGCAATTTCTTCTACTTCGCAGACCTCAACAATCAAACTTGACATCTTCGTTCTCCGCAATCTCTTCTTGGCTTGCAGCGGTTTGCCGCATCAATTCATTCATTGCAATCACGCTATCGTAAACAGTCTTCATGCCTCGCAATCCGAGGGATTTGACTTCTACGCAGGTTTTTTCTCCGTGAGAAGATTGTATGTCAGTTGAGTTATCGAATCCAAGGCTTTTTAGTTTTTCGAGCAATTTTTTTGCAGCTTCGGACTCAAAACCTTGGTTTGACTCTAATTTTGCGTCTGAAAACCCGAGCAGATCAGATAAGCATTCTAGGGTAATATTAGAGTGCAGTGTCGATCCTGCATTTTGTTGAGCTATTTCTCTTGATCGATTAGAATTGATCCCCAAATATAACAGGCCCTTATCTAAAATCACAGCTTCCATTTTTTGACCTCATATATGCTTATGTGATTATAATCAAAAAGAGTGTTGTGATTTTGAATAAGGGCCTTGTCAATTTAATTTCGCTTTTTAGCCTACGATTACAAAACCACCTTCAACAGGACCTTCGTTCAAAAGTACGTCTGGTTGTTTGTCTTTGTCGCTTTTTTCTTCATTTAGTTTTTTAGCAGGATTGGAAACAACATGCTCCACCTTTCCTTGCTCGGTAATCATATCGGGTTGATCTAAAATTAGCTTTTCTTCCATTTTGACCTCTTCAGCACGTTGCTGTTCTGGGGATTGAATTTCTTTCACAAGACGCAACATTCCTTGCCTCACGAGTTGCATATAATAATTATCGCCTTGGAATTCTCTACCTGCCGAAACAGTTCTGATGCCACTTTTCGTAGCTCTCGGAAGTGTTAGGTCGGCATTGGTGTTGTTACGGTAAAGATAAATGCCTTCGCCATGTAGAGCATTTTGAAGCATTTGAGCTTTTACCTCTTTCTTTTCATACTTATTGAATTTTCTGTATTTCATAAAACAAACTCCGTTTGACTTAATTTGTTACCACCAGTATAATAGTAGGCAACTAATAGTTTTTTACTGGAGAAAGCAAATGGATCAGCCTAAGAAATGGACAGAAGTCTACCCATATGGAACTAAGGAAGGCGATGAGGAGGCCAAAGTTTTCCGAGCCTTGGCTCGGCACAGCAAGTATGATTACAGGAGCGTACCAGCAATCGTAAAGGAAACCGGTCTGGCAAGGCAGCGAGTTGAACAGATCATTGAGAAGTATGTCAGCAAAATTACTCCGCCTCTTATTTATCCTCATCCCACAAACGAAGATCATTGGGGTTATTGGGAAAGGTGCCCAGAAGCCTTGCCCAAAGACAATAGGGGCATTTCGCAAAAAGACAAAGATAATCGCATAGACAAACAAATAGCTGGCAGCTTTTCGCAGACGGACGTTTATTTTGTTGGGCAAATTTAAAACAAAAAACCTCCACACTTAATGAAGAGGTTTTTTGTTTTGCAGTGACTTAGTAAATTACTCTGCTCTTCCTGAGCCTTTAACGCTACGAACAGATTTAGAGTTCTTTAGGTCGAGGTAGGCAGTTGCCGATGTAGGTGCAAAGTATGCATCTGGATATTGGGATCGAAGGTACCCATCAGGATACTGTGGCTTTACACCTGTACGAGTTGCATTTTCAACTGTAGTTGGCTCAGGCAGTGGCAATCCTTTACCTGAGCACCATTTTGCGAAATCAAGCATGGTTTTCCTCTCAAAAAATCTAATCTTAACTTAAAAGTATATAGGCAATTCGATACTTTTTTCGAATTGCCTATTAAATTAAGGCCAAATTCAGATGGATTATTTATGAACTTACAAGAAGTCAACGTAACCACAATTGAAACCGAAGCCGATAAGAGTGTTTTTGATAAATCTTATCGAATTTGTGCCTTTTGCGATAAGATAGTTAGGGTGTGTTCGCAAAATTTTCAATCATGCGACAAACTTAGCGGAAATAAATTTTACTGCCCCTTTTGTATCCGCCACAGCCATAATTTTAGATCTAGTCGTGAGATCTTGCCCATGTCATTTCGTGGCATAATAGGTTTTTTGTATTATCGATATTATGATGCAAACCCACGCACCTTATATTTGGGGCAACTAGAATCGATGATTGAATCTCATCACACAATAGGATCAAACAATCCTGCTTTTAGTTATGATCCAGCAAATTTTATGTGGTATCTAGATTTCAACAAAATAGGCAATCATTCACGTAAAGCACCTTTTGATGAAATAAAATTGACTACAAAATTAATCTTTGATGTATTTGATTTAAAGCATTATTTGAACCTTCAAAAAGAAGAAGTGCTTTATAGCAGATTTGAAAAAGCTATGAGTTTATTTTACGAACAAAGAATACGCCCAACAGATCGTCGCCTTTTAATTCCAACTTTAAATGGCATAGTTTCGTCTAAGAACAATGAAGAATTTTTTGAAACAACAAGAAATTTTACAAAAAGTTCTATGATTATCATTTAATCTTGACGAAAAGCGACTTTATTGATACAAGTACATTATTATGTGATTCAGGTCGAATCATCAAATCTATAGAAAGGATTTTCTAATGTCAAAATTAATCGTTACTTTGAAGAGCCGCACCACTGGAACTAACACCGGAGTTGAAGGTGTATATCAGTTGCCAAATTCTAGCCCAGCCAAATTGGCTCGAAAGGATGGAACCACTGTTTTTCCAAATCGTGGGTCTCTTACACAAGCCGCTAAACGTCTTGCAAACACGCTAGGATGGGAATATGAAGTTGCCGAACTGCAAAAGAAGGCTGCTAAGAAGAGCGTTAAGCCTGTCGCAAAGCAGGCTTCTGTTGCTAAGAAGAGCACAAAGCCTGTTGCAAAGAAGACTGTGTCTGCTCCAGCAGTAAGTGCCTGTACAAAGACAAGTTCTACCGAAAAGAATAACTAATTTAAGCTTTGAATGAGTTGTAAGAAAAAGGCGTCCTAAAGGACGCCTTTTTTATTTCAATTGCACTATAGCATGTAAGAGCATGAGTTTTTCTAGGCCCTTCTTAGATGAGAGGGCACTTAAGGATGGATGGTTTGGATTTATTTTTGCCAATAACTCGTCACAAACCAAATCAATAGCCCAAGGCTCAATAAGCATTTTTTGGACTCGTTGCGAATACTCTAAATCGCAATGACATGCAACGCCGGGAATACAAACTGCTAATCTACGACGCTTATCTTTATTGAGTTCGGTAAAAATTTGGTGATCATGAGGATGGATGCCGTCAATAAACTTAGCCCAAGTTCCATAATCCTCTCTCAAAGTCTTGACTTTGGTGGCAAAAGTCATGCATGTGCTTATGGTGTAACGCCAATGACTTGATGCAGTCCTGATTACTTTTGAGTACTCTCCTCCGTTGTATTGAGGGGTATACTTATCTGGGTGGTCATAAAGTGTCACATAATCTGCTCGTTTGATGCCTTCTTCTAGCAATTTTGGAGCACTTCCAAGATGTAAATAATCATCTTCTACAAAATAGACAACTTCATCATCTTTACACTCTTCAAGAGCAATATCTAGAGCATATTTTAAAGAACCGGCATTCCCGTAATTTGTAACAACGACAGGAATGCCGGTCTCGTGCAACATGGCTATTGTTTTGTCTTCGCATTTATCCGCAATGATTTTCATAGGGGGAATGAAATCTTGCAAAGGAGGCATTACAGGACCGAAGATAATTTCATGAAATGCTTTCACAAAATTAATCAAACAAATTTCTTTTGTTGCACCAATAAGCTTGTCTTTTTTGTAACTATTATCGCTGATTCTGTAGTACAGTTTCATTTAGATCTTTTTGCATCCTTTCAAATACAGATTTCCAATCATCTCTTTCAGGCTGGCGATACAACTTCATACTGTCGTACCAATATGTGGTATCGCCCTTAAGTTCCCAACGCCAATCAGGATTATAAGGGATAGCAACCCAAACAGGAACGCCCATAGCACCTGCTAAATGTGCGGTGGCGGTATCGCAACAAACAACGAGATCTAAACCTGCTAAAATAGTTGCTGTGTCATCAAATGATTGTATCATTTTAGTAAGATCTACGATTTTCATATCTTCACAGTTTTCGCTGTAATCTACTATACCGTGCTGAGGTATAAATTTATTGATACAAGTATCATCTGGTTTTGCGACACTTTCAAGGTTACGATAAGTTACTCCATATTGTCTTTTTGAGCTTTCAATTTGTAAACTAAACAACTTCACGCCCGGAGTATCGTGCAATAGTCTAAAGTTCTCTAATGGAATTGAGCGTCTTTGATCGTGAGGATGAGCAGGATTTCCTGCCCAAACAATACCAACGTTTAAAGTTTTTCCATATTCTTTTTGCATATAATCTTTGAAAGCCGTTGTAGCAGGTTTAACATAAGGCTTTCCACTGATGGTATCTAAATTCAAAAGATACGGGAAACTCATCATTGAAAACTGATAATCGTATTCAGGAAAAACTTCATCTGTTTTATTGTAAATATCTTTATTTGTTGTTTCGTCAACGCCTTCCACTCTTCTAATTATTGCGTCCAAGTTTGTAGGACAATGAACAATTACATGAGCACCTTTTTCTTTTAAAAATTTTGTGAATCGCACAAATTGAATAATATCTCCAAGTCCTTGCTCTCCATAAATCAAAACACGCTTACCATTAAGATCGGCTTTGCCATCCCAAAGTTTTTGCATGTCGAAAGAACTATGATAATATTTCATTTGGGGATAATAGAAGAATCGCCATTCATTGGCAGCAAAGCCTTTTTTCCAATCGCCTCTTAAATGATAAACAAATGCAAGGTCAACATACGCAGCAGCGTACTCTGGGTCTAGTTTGATAGCACTTTCAAAGCATTTTTCAGCTTCTTCTAAATTGCAAAGCTCACCGTACATACCACCAAGATTTACCCAAAGTTGTGGTCGTTCTTCAGATTTCAGAGCTTGACGCAAAGAAGCAATTGCATTTTCATAATCGCCACTTGCTCGATAATGAAGCCCCAAATTATTTTGATAAAGAAAATGATTAGGATTAATTTCAAGAGCTTTTTTGATACACTCTATAGCCTTTTCTTCATTTCCAAGGCCACCATAAGCAAGTCCTAAATTGTTCCAGTTATCTGCGTTCGACGGATCAAGATCTAGAACCGTTTGAATAATTTCAATTGCTTCAGCATTTTCACCCATTCTGTGTTTACACAAACCCAAAAGTTGTAAGGCAGCATTGTGCTCTGGATCGCATTTAAGGCATTGTTTAAGAATTATTTCTGCAATCTGTGGCTTGCTCATAAGCAGTTCACCTGCTTTTTCCACAGCTTCTTCCATGATTTGATTTGCGTTTTCTAATAATTGTTCATTTTCGTTCGACATAGAATGTTCCTTTTTCCAAGTACATAACCAAAAGAGTATGTCTTAATCAAATTTAGAAGGATATATACAATAGGTTTTTTGGAGGAACTATTATGGGATGTGGATGTGGAAAAAAAAGTTCACCAGCTAGAAGGGGATCTATAACCTTCAGGCCGTCAGTGGGGCCTCGATCTATTCAAGGCGGTTCAGCGGCAGGGCCGACACCAGCAGAGTTGAGAGCTATGGGAATGCAACAATCTGTAAGCGTTGGAGAACATCGTAGAATGGATGAACAAAGATTAAAAGCAGAAAAACTGCGAAGAGAAGCTATTAAAAAGCGACTTAACAAATAGTCATAAGGCTGGATTTTCCAGCCTTTTTTTATTCATCAGCCATATTGATTTTTGGGTCAATATTTGGCATTAAAAATACGCTTCTAGATATATCCTGATTGTATTTTGCATTTTTAAATTCCAAAGTCATCACTCGATTTTCTTCGTGCCAGATATAATTTATTTTTGTCGTAGAATTATCATTTGCTCTTTCAATCATACATTCAACTAGGTTTTGACCAGAAGTATTTGCAATCAAAAAACCAGAAATGATTTTCTTTTGCTTATCAACCAAAACAGAGTATAAAATCGCTCTGCCCATAGAATCAACTCGTGGGTATGTTACTAATATTTTCTTTTGAGTTTCTGAAATTTTTGCATCTGAAAGAGAAATGTCTTCCAAACCTAAAGTTGATTTCATGAACATGGGATTAAATGGAGTTTTCAAACGAGTTTTGCTGAAATCTTCGTAAGATGCCCAATACAACGCAGGGCGGCGATCACGTCTTGACCAGTACCAAAAGCTTTTATCATTAGAGCCTAAAACAAGCTCTTCTCCAAAAATGGAATTAACTTTCATATGAAAACTTAAAGGTTTTTGATAAAAAACTTTGGCTTGCAACCTAAATCTGTGACCATTTTCCCAAATCTTTACTTCAGCTTCTTCACAAGAAAAAGAGAAAATGTTTTTATTTAACTCGTTGACTTCTTTCAGCAAATCAATCAAGAAGTTTTCATTACTTGGTGCTTTTGGAGTTTCTAGTTGAATTTTTCCTACAGAAACTTGAGGCTTCTTGTTTTTTGTTTCTCGTACAAAAACAACGGATACAAAAAATGTAAGTAGAAGCAAAATAAGGATTAACAGCTTTTGTTTCATGTCAACTTCTCAAAAAAAAATACCCTTGTGGCCAAATGGTTCACAAGGGTATTATATGAAAACAAAACTTGAAAAGTAAGATTAGGTTTCTGAGGACAAGGTAAACTTCGGAGTGATGTTAAGAACGTCACCGCTAGCCAAAACACGGCTTGTCGTAAACAATTCAGCCCAAAGCAATGTTCCTGCTGAGCCTTGTACATAATAACCAAAAATGGTTTGTCCGGTTGTTCCGCAAGTCCAAGATTGAACTGATCCGTAAGATGTTTCGCCCTTACCCGAAACAGTTACAGCACTGTTCCAAGTAGAACGAGTCAAAGTACGAGCAGCATATCCAGTGAAGTTAGCTTCTGTAAACGATCCAACAGCAGCGGTAGAGATCGGGGTATAGTTGTTTGAGTATAACTTCAAAATGTGGTTTTCGTTGGTGGACAAAGCCAACTTCAACATGGTGTCCAAAAGTCTTAGTTCGCCTACGTCAGGTACTACTAGTGGCATAATTATTCTCCTTCTTTACTTCCTTTTAAAAGGCATTTGCAATTAGGTATGCACCTCAGTACAAAAAAATTTTTTTTCTTTGTACTAATTTTACTTGGAAGGATTTTCGAGGTTTTTATGATTCCAAGCAAAGATGAGTTACTTCCTTACAGGGAAAGTAGAAAAGAAGCTGCAAAAAAATTTGGCGTTACTGAAAAAACAATAATCAATTGGTTAAAAAAATACAATTTGTATCAACCAAAGCCAAATTACGGTTGTGGCAAATTGGACGGCAAAAGGGCAACAGAAATTAGAAAACTTCATTCGGAAGGAGCTTCCATAAAGGAATTGTCCAAAAAGTACGATGTAACTTTTGCTACGATAAGCCGGATTATTCACAATTTGATCTACCGCGAAGAAAAAGGCACGGCAATTGTGAATGTAGTGTACAATCTTCACATAACAAATAGCACAGGCGAAAATAAGGAGTAAGTATGAAAGGTATTGTATTGGCTGGTGGTTTAGGTACTCGATTATATCCCTTAACTAAAGTTACTAACAAATGTCTGTTGCCAATTTATAATAAGCCAATGGTTTATTATCCAATTCAATCTTTGGTAAATGCAGGAATTAAAGACATTCTTATGGTCTGTGGAGGAAATGCAGCAGGAGAGTTTTTGAGAATTTTAGGCAATGGCGAAGATTTTGGATTGCGTCATTTGCATTACACGTACCAATCTGAACCGAAGGGAATTGCTGACGCTCTGAGTTTAGCTGAAGAATTTGTTGGCGATGATAGTATGTGTGTGATTTTGGCTGACAATATTTTTTCAGAGAATTTTGAAGCTCCAGTAAAAGAATTTTCAAGTAAACCTGAAGGTGCTGTAATTTTTGGCTATGATGTAGAGCATCCAGAATTTTATGGAGTAATCGAAAAAGACGAAAATGGTAAAGTTTTACAAATAATTGAAAAGCCTAAAAACCCCACTGGTAACACAATTGCCACTGGTCTTTATTTGTACGACAAGACTTTGTGGGATTTCATTTATGATTTAGAGCCATCTGCTAGAGGTGAACTTGAAATTACCGATGTTAACAATCACTATTTAAAAAAAGGACAACTCAAAGTCCATCAATTAAAAGGCTGGTGGGCCGATTGTGGAGAAAATATAGATGGGTATTATTCAGCGAACATGAAAGCGAAAAGCTTATTTGGAAATTAGTCCAAAAATATTCCTGATTCATGTAAGAGTTTAGTTGTAGCCATTAAATGTTTGCACATTCCGGGCAACTGTTTTGGATTGGCAGCAATTCCCGTCGATCCTTCGTATTTGGATCTTTTTGTGCCGTACAGTGATCTATCTAAATGATCATAATAATTGAAACGCCATTTGAAATCTGGACAAGAGCATCGCACCAATACATCGGTAGATTCTAGTGACAATTTACCAAATTGGTATAATTTATTGTCGCTAGCTTTTATTTTTACTTGCTCATTGGTATAATCGACATTCTTGAACAAGATGATTGTGTCGTAATGTCTGTCTTCGTTTCTTGCATGTCCTTTAATAAACAAAGTCTTCATGCCAATAAATGGGGTATAACGCAAAGTTTCAATTACAATAGGCTGCACTGCGTGCTGTCTCATTTTTGTGTTCGGAAACGCAATAACGGCATGATTGAAAAGATCGTCTAAACTAGATTCATTAAAATGCTTCATATTAAATATTTAGCATTAATTTATAGAAATTTGAATACTCAATTAACACATGAGAATCACAGACTCTGCAACTAGTGCAATATTAAATGTTATGAAATCTAAAGGATTGGATGTCACTACCACCTTTTTAGAAATAGGTGTTTATGATGGCAATCTCGGAATGAGCTTTACCAGAAATCCGATAGGCACTACCATGAAAAACGGTGAGCTTTCAATTGTGATTTCAAGCAAAGTAAACACTACAGGGATTGTAATTGATTACGGACAAGTCGGCGAAAAAACAGGTCTTATTTTTTTAGGAGAACAAAATGTCAATTAATGTAACTGAAAAAGCAGTAAACGAAATCAAACGAGTTATGAAAGAACAAAATATTTCAGACCAAGAAAGCGTATTGGAAGTTGGTGTTGTTGGAGGGGGCTGCACTGGATTTCAGTACAAGCTTGGCTTCAAAAACAAATCTGAAATTGATCAACTGAATTCAACACAGTTTTCATTTGAAGGTTTAGACGCAGTAGTTGACAACAAGTCTCTTTTATACCTTGATGGAGTTACAGTTGATTACCATGATGGTTTAGATAAGCGTGGTTTTGTTTTTGACAATCCAAATGCAACTAAATCTTGTGGCTGCGGAAGTTCATTTAGCTGCTAAATATCTAAGGTCTAGAAAGTCCTAATAATCATACATATTTGTTAGTTGCTAACAGATAAGGAGGTTATATGGACCATCGTAAAATCATGATGATTTTCTTGGTTGGATTGGCCGCAGTGGTGTGCGGAGCATTGTTTATTAGCATGAACAAAGGCCGTAGGGCTCAATCGCAAGAATCGCAATGGAAATGGGATGATAGTTGGAATGGCAACATGCCACCTAATAAATCTTCAAAACCAAACGACAATGAAAAAACAGAACCTAGCAAGTTGAATGAGCAAATCGAAACGCTAAGTTATTCTGATGCCATTAGCACAGCTAGAGATTTGAAAAAACAAATTCTCGTAATTTACACTGCTGATTGGTGTGCGTATTGTAAAAGAATGAAATCGGAGACTTTGTCAAACAAAAAAGTAAAAGATGCCATGAAAAACTATGTCGTTGTGTATGTTGATACAGACAAAGACAGAAGTGGCGTAGGGAAATTCAGCATAACCGGTTTGCCTTCTTATGTTGTGACAAATTCTAATGAAGCTAAAATAAAAACTGCGAGTGGCTTCATGGATGCTAATGCATTTTTGACATGGCTTACTTTTGATAAGTAAGTTTTAATGATTTGAAAAAATAAAAAACCGCTTCTCAAGAGAAGCGGTTTTTTATTTCGTAAGACTTGGATACAACTCTGGCAAAGTAAAGTTAAGCAATCTGGTTCCTTTTGTAGATGTGATTTCTACGCAGACAAATCTTGTCTTAGGCTCAAAGCTCAATACTTTCCAGTTTGGATTGCTAATAAGCATTCGTCTTGGCAAGTACTCTTCATAGTAAGACCACTCCCCATTGCTTATTTTTGTTCTGTATTCATTAAAGTCCATATTAGTTAGGTCTATAATTTGATCCGTCCCTACCACGATAGCTTTAGTTCTATCTATTTTACTTTCAAGCATAGCCAACATGGTTGCACGAGGGAGTGTATAGGGGTTCGAACAAGCTTGTCTTTTGTCCATAAGGTAACCTCAAGAAATTTGAATATTTATAGATTTGATACTCTATTGTATTTACTATGAATGATTTAGATTGTTATCTTTTTATTGACATGGAAGTCCCTGAAGAGGATCGCGTTATTTCTGCCATGTGCATAGAGTGTCATGACGACAAAATGCCTGATACGGGAGCTTTCTATAATGGCTCAAAACAAGGATACAGCAACTATGATTGGAAGTGTTGCTTGTGCGGCAAATTAATTCACAAAGCTGATGACAGTGAGGAATATTATGAAGAAGAAAGTGAAACCTCCAGTGAAGACCCAAGGGAGTAAAGCTACTTTAGCAAGTTGGATTATTGAACATTTTCCTCAAAACTATGAGGAGTTGACTTTTGTCGAACCCTTGTGTGCGGGAGCCTCGGTATTTCTTAACAAAAAAGCATCCAAGGAAGAAGTTTTAAATGATATAGATAAAGACTTGATGTGCATATTCAAATCTTTACGAGACGAGCCTAAAGAGTTTTTTGATAGGCTTAAGAAGATTAGAATAAGTGAAAAAGCTTTTAAGGCCGCTCAAATCAAATCTGAAAATGACTATGAGGATTATGTTGATCAGGGTCTTAATGAACTGGTTTTGCGTCGTTTAAGTAGAAATGGAATGAAAAAGACCTACTACGTAGGAAACACAACTTGGCCAAAAACTATTGCAGAGCTTGCTTTGATAGCTGAAAGAATTGCAAACTGTACCATTTTAAATGTGCCAGTATTTGATGTATTGAAAGTCTGGGATGAAGATGATACTTTTTGGTATCTTGATCCGCCTAATTTGCCGAATTCTAAAGAAGAAAATAACTCATCTCAAAAACATCTTATGAGTGTTGAGGATCATATCCAGTTGATTGCCTTAGCTAAAAATGCTCGTGGCAAAGTCTTAATAAGTGGTAGTTCTTGCCCTCTTTACAACAGATCTTTGAAAGGCTGGAAAACCAAAAAGAAAAACGTTCAAGGATCAAATAAGGACCGCAAACTGGAAGTCATATGGATGAACTATTGATTAATCTTAGTTTCAGTCTCTATATACTGTTGTGAAATTCAAAGATTGGCTTCAAAAAGAATCTACAGTAGGAACTGGCGTGTTGCACGGCGGCATAGGTGAGGCTCCGAACCAAAATTTGAATGTTAATATGCCGGTTCGGTCTAAAATTTCTACCAGTGATGGTGAAAATTCTAAGGATAGTGATTCCAAGACAATTAAGCCTGAAATATTGTTTGGATTCAATAAAAGAGATCGTATCCCGAAAGATAGATTTTCAATGATTGCAGACAAAAAAGACAGATTTCCTGTATCTACAAGAAATGTGGCAAGTATAGGATTTAGTGGATAGGTGACTCGATGGTCTCGTTACAACAATTATGGGAACAAATAGAAAATCGTAAAAAATCATCCCCTCTTATGGGTGGCGATGACAATCGTTCTGTTATGGCTGTATTAAAAGCTGGCCGAGATCTTCATCACGATAATCAAACTCCTTTTTGGGATGAATTGATCTCTTTGTGCAAAAACCCGGAAGGGCTTTCATCCTTACTGGGAGTAAGCAGAGAGCAAATTGCTAGCTGGCCGACAAAAATAAAAAAAGGATTGGAAGATTTAAGAAATCAATCTGTAAATAGTCCTGAAGAAAAGCAAAATAAAAAAATGATCCCCACCGGAATGAATGGTGCAGTAACCACCAATCAAGATCCAAATTTAGGAGAAATGTTATGAATTCATACAATCAATGGAAAACCCAGAAAAGGTTTCACGAACTTTATTCAAACGCTTTTGGTCAGCCTGATGCGGCTCAAAACGCTCAGCCAGACATGCCTCCAAGCCCTGCACCTATGCAATCTAGTCCTATGCAACAGGCAAACAACACGGAAAATCCTTACGATGCTTTAAGCGGACAAACTGCACAACATCTACGCAGAGCTACACAATCTTTGGCTCAAAAACCTGTAAATGTAATTTTGCAAGCACAACAAGCATTTAATGCACAAGTGCAACAATTATTACAAGCAAAAAGCGATAGTGCCGCACGTCGTGGAGCAAGGCTTAATCTTAATCAAGCTAGATCCGCTTTTAGAAATCCTACAATGTGATAAATTTATTTTTTGCGAAAAACAAAAGTGAGAATGTCTTCTCTTCCAGCTTCTATTTCGAAGCCCTCACAAGCAATAAATTTAAAGCCTGAATCTTCCATGTATTTTTTAAGCCCCTCTTGAGTAAAATAGTAGTAATGCTCATTGGGCCTATAGTGTTTGCTCATCTTGATTTTTTGTAAATCATCAAATATTGGAATTGATATAAAAGCATACTGATTTGACTGCATCAGACAAAGTAAGGCATTCGGGTCTGGAATATGCTCAAGTGAATCCCAAAAAGTCAATCCATCAACATCAGGCATATCTAAATATGGATCTTTATACAAATCTAATTTTTTCAACCATTCAACTGCTACAGGATTAATATCAAAACCGTAAGTTTTGATTTTTGAATTTTTGATAAACTCACCAGAGCCTACGCCAATGTCAAGGATGCTTTCGCAAAACCTACTTGTTATGTTAGTTCTGCCTTCATTAAGCTTTTTTGCAATAATAGTTGATTCATATCCCACATATTTTTCATAGTAATCAACTCCATATTCAACAGATTGAGACATATCGGTCTGATACATTATGCCTTCATTTTGACACCAAGAAAGTTCATCAAAAGATATTGATGAATAGCGTGCGATTATTGGGTCCATAAAAATGTCCATTTCTTTTAATAAAATATCAAAGGTAGGCTTGGTGCTATTATTTGTTTTACCATAAACTCAAAATTTGTTTTAGGAGCAAAGTAAAATGCAGAATTATTATAACAATGTTCATTTTGCGACTTAATCTGCAAATTGGGAATATCAAAAAGCTTGGCAGCTAAAACAGACATCCAAGAATCAATACCAAAATAGCCCTTGGCCATCTTAAGCACCTCAATAGCTTCTGTTAAAGTAGTCTTTTGACTTAAATTTATCAACAAATCGCTTTCAGGAATTTCTTCATTTTCAGAATTTATGACAACGCCTTTAATTTGAGAATCTTTAAGAGTTTTCAGAATTTGATTCCAATCTTCTTCGGTAAAATCTCTTTTTTTAATTCTTTTGTCGGTACTATAAGGCAAGACAACAACGTAATTACTAGGTAGATTTAAGTGGACAATATTTGTTAATTCTTGTTGTAAAAAAGACGAATGATTGTATTGATAAAGTCCACTTTTTATATTCTCAAAAACCGATAAGATGCTCAAATCTGTTGCAACTCTCGCTTGCGTCTTAAGTGGTTGTATGTGTCTAGATTTATTTAAATAGTCTTGTAAAGAATAAAAACACCAAAATTGTGAAAAGTCATCCCATACACTTAGATGCTCTTCAAGGTTAGGATAATTTGTAAGAGATTTGAAAAGCTGTTCAATTTCTTGCTGTTTTTTAGTTGCATAAAAAATGGTTTTTAATCGATTTCTATGTTCTGTTGATAAAAAACTTTCAACTGCAATAACATCCCCAATTCCTCCAGATATAAAACCATAATCCAAAGATTTAGTCATTTTTGCTTTTAGTGGACGTGATATTTTTTTGGCACTGACAAGCTTTCGCATGTCTGTTTTATGTGTCTGATTGCAATTTCTTTTTTCTTGGATTCTTTGCGTTCTTTGATTTCGATTTATCATTATACAAAATTCCTAAAATACTTTGTTATTATATAGAGCAATATAGATGTGATGAAAGGCAATTACATGACTTATCTAAAAAACCAATTCAAAAAATCTGTCAAGACATTGAAAAAACCTAAAGTGATTCAATCAATTGCTGTAAATAAAAAGCCTAGTAAGGCTTTCAGAATTTCACAACACCACGACAAAAGCATGCTTTTAGATTTGACGTATTCGAGCGGACAACTTTACTCATTGCTTCCCACGCCAACTTGGTTTACTTACAGTCAGAAAGCAGACATTTCTGTAATTTGCCCTTTGTACATGAACACTTTAGATGATCTTGTAGACTCTTGGGACTTTTCACATGATGGTCTAAGAGTAGAGTTTATTTTTGTTGATGATAATTGCCCTTGGCAGACTGGAAGCAAAGTTGCAAAACTTTTGGAGCAACGCAAAAATGAAGCTCCGAAAGGCATGGGAAGAATTTATGTTGGGTCTGCAACACAAGGTTATGGAGCCTGCTGTAATTTTGGTGCAGAAGTAGCAACCGGGAAAATTCTCTTGTTCTTACACCCAGAAAGCAAATTATTTCCCGGCTCGATTACCAGTATGGCTAAAGCAGTTTTACAAAAAAACGTTGGGGCTGTTGGTGGTTTGCATGTCAATGAACAAGAAGATAGTGTCATTGAATCAGGCTTAGAATGGTCATGGGAAAATAATTCTTTTTTGCAAATAGGGTCTAAAATTTACAAAGGTAAAAAATTGCAGAAGCCATTTCAGATGAACAATGTGCCTTTAGATATTTTTCAATCTGGCGATAGGCAAGTTGTAAGTAGTAACTTTATGGCTGTCAATCGAGCGGACTTTCAAGAGCTTGGTGGCTTTTCTTCGACCTTGTTTCATCAAAATTGGAGCGATGCTGATTTTTGTTGCATGTTGAAAGAAAAAGGTCGTAAGGTTTTGTATCAACAATCTGCAAGATCATATCACAAACCTTTTAGACCTTTAGACAAATTTGAAAAACATGGAGAAGTAATGTTTTTCAATAAATGGATTAGATCAGGAAGAATTGATTCTCTTATTGATAGCCCACGATTAGAAAAGCTTCCAGAAATAAACAGCATTCTTATTAGGCGACAAATGGCTCATGGAGACGTTTTAGTTGCTGCTGCTGTAGCTCCCGCCTTGAAGAAAAAATACCCTAAAGCAAAAATTGTTTTTTCAACTGATTGCCCAGAAGTTGTGGAAGGAAATCCTTGGATTGACCAAATAATCAACGACTATTCTGAGCGTCAATTTAATCTCTTTTTTAACCTTGACATGGCCTATGAATATCGCCCTTCAACAAACTTTTTAGAGTCTTACGCAGATGCTGTTGGTGTTCAATCTAAAGATTGCCAATTATTTTTAAAAACAGAGGCAACAAATCATCAATTGCCCGAAAAGTTCGTGGTCATGCACGCAGGTAATACATTTTGGGCAGGAAGAGGTTGGTCAACTATAAAATTTGATCAAATTTCTAATCGCTTACGATCAGAGGGACACAAAATAGTTTGTGTCGGAACTTTATCTGATCATAAGCCTGTGTGTACTGACCTTGACTTAAGAGGCATGACAAACATCGCACAATTAGCTGATATAATCAAGCATTCGTATTTTTTCATAGGAACTGATTCATTTCCTATGATGGTAGCAGAAACATTTGGCGTAAAAGGTGTGGCATTTTTTGGCTCCATCATCCCTGAAACACGTCTCATAAACAAAAGCATTACGGCTGTGGTGGCAAGTAACTTAGATTGCATTGGTTGCCATCACAGAAAAGCTTTGCCATGTGTCGCCACCACAACTTGTGAAAGAGGGGTTCAGGAATGTGTTACAGGAGTTTCTGTCGAACGAATGTGGGGTGAAATAAAGAAACAACTTGAATTATCAACTATTATCTCTAAATAAGTGTGTATTTTTTGTGTAGGAGGCAACAATATTATGGCTAAGAAGGATTCTGATTCCAAGTATAAATGTAAGTTATTGCCATTTGAACGTACAGATTGTTTGTCTATTCAAGAAGCTAAACAAAAATCTGGGTGGGGGATAACTGCTTTCGATTTGCCCAAAACTTGGGAGAAAACTAAAGGCGAAGATGTTGTCATAGCGGTATTGGACACTGGTTGTGATTTGGATCACCCAGATCTGAAAGAGAATCTACTTGATGGAATTAATTTTGTTGAGACAGGAAAGTTACCAATAGATGAAAATGGACACGGAACGCACATTACTGGTATTTTGGTGGCCAAAGACAATGATATTGGCATGGTGGGTGTGTGCCCTAAAGCCAAAGTGCGACCTGTAAAAGTGCTTGACAAAAAAGGAATTGGCAACATGCTAAGTGTGTGTCAAGGGATTAAATGGGCTGCTGATCAAGGTGTTGATTTAATTACCATGAGTCTTGGGGCACCAATAAAAGTACAACAAGTTAGAAAAGCCATTCAATACGCTGAATCTAAAGGCACAATAACATTTTGTGCTGCCGGAAATGCAGGTAAAACGGAAGAGATTTTCTATCCTGCAAATTATCCTGAATCAATTGCAGTCGGTGCTATAAATGAAAATTTTACTAGAGCAGACTTTTCTAATACCGGCCAGAACTTAGATTTCATGGCACCCGGCGTAGACATATTTTCTACAGTTCCAGATGATTGGTATGCAACCTTATCTGGAACTTCTATGGCTTGTCCATTTGCCGTAGGTGTAGCCGCCCTAATGATTGCCTACAGCAAGAAAGGAAACTCTGGGTTTCAAATTAGAACGTCTGACGAGTGCAGAGAAATGTTAAGAAGGTATACCGTTGCCTTGAACAATATAGATTTACATGATGCAAAGTTTTATGGAGGATTCGGTATAATAGATCCCAGAAAATTTTGTGAAGCCATGAATTCAGTTAAATAAGATCATCAATTTGGTTTTTGAGTTTTTTACAATCTTCATATTTTTCAAGCTCAAGTGCTTTTGCGTATTTGAGCTTGAGGGTTTTAAGCTCATCTTCTTTATTGGCTTTTAAAGTATTGTTTGGTACTTTTCCTGTATGCTTAGATGATCCATGATGTGCTTTTAGAATCTCATTTAATTTATCCTTGAAGACTTCGTAACAATCGGGACAACCTAATTGATAATTTTTTTCTAAATCTAATTCTGTAATTCCACACTTGCAAGCAAGCAAACTCTTGTCGTATTTTACACAATCTAAAAAGTCTAAAAGACCATCAACTGAATTTATGACTTTTACTTTATGTTCGCAAATTTGAAAATATATGCGAACACATTCAGCACAAATATGTATAGTCTTGTATGACCCATTTGGCATGAGGTCTGTTACCGTCCCATAAAGATGAGCAATCTCTTTGCATTGTGGGCATTGTTTTATCGTCATGCAATCGGCTCCAATGATTCGACACGTATTCTCAAAACGAAATTATCGTTTTCAACGGCATTTGTTCCAGCAATAACGCTTCTTTTAATCCATATTGGCAAGGCATCATCAGGTCCCAAAAATGGTATTGAAATTGGCGATTCGGAAGTTGCTGCGAAAAACCCCACACCTCCGGGTGGCGTACTCTCTGTGCCAATTTCTCCCGCTATTGTATTTATAGGAGATCCATTTTGTATTGTGGAAAGACCGACTGTTGTGGCAGGAACTAATTGATTTCCACCAGTAGCCAATAGTATGCTTTCAAAGCTTCTCTTAGCATCTTTTCCATCCCATTTTATGTCAAAAATATTTGTCTCGGCTGTTCCTTGAGCAGTTACGGTAACATTTTTAAAAAAAGTCTCACCGGTTTCTTCATTTTTAACCAAAGCTTCCAAAGCTGACTGCAACGCAGAAGCCATGGTGCCAATATTTGAATTGTAAAGCAAATCAAATGATTTGTTTGCATACGAAAGAACTAGTTTCCCTGTCGTTGACGGAGACGCCCCTGTAATAGTCAATCTTTGAGATTCGTTTCGGTCGTAAATACCAAGCTCGATTACGGCTCCATTTTCTAAATCAGATTGAATGAACAACTTTACGTTCCAAATTTTGGTATCGCCATCATTAAAAATGTAGATACATCGGTAATTTTCGTCTCCATTTAGAGCTTCATCCGCACTTACGTCATCAAAAAGGTTATTCAAGACATTGCTAGTGACTGGAAAAATAGATGGATCGCCACCTAAAGATAGGTTTGCATTAATATTTGAGGCTCCGCCTGAGAGCCATAGGGTTATATCGTTGGCATTTGTGGTCATAAATTATCCTTGTGCCTATTTAGACCTTGACGGTTTATGTTTAAGATAGTACATTTTATGTAGGCTTTTAAGGAATTATAAATTATGGAAGAAATCGTCTTAAGAGAAGTAAAGTGGCATCCGAAAACAAATCGAATCGCACAAATTCCAAAAGAAGGGCTCGAATTTGCTATGTTATCAGCAAAGTACGAACAGCTTAATCAATTGGTTTGGTGCAAGGATTTTATGCAAGATGTCATTTGGGCTCATGTAAATCAGAAACCTATTGAAATTTATGGATTCAAATATAACCCAGAAGAGTCTCCAGCCCCTTCAATAAGGCGTTTGAGACTTTTGGTTACAAATTACAAAGACCATGAATTTGGCAAAAGACTTCAAGAAAATGTTTTGCCATTGCTCCACTCTGTGGAGGATCGCATGAAAATGTCGAGAACAGTGCTTGAAAAAAGCAAAAAATGTCCACCAATTTACAAAAAGTCCGGTGTTTGGATCTTAGACGGAAGTAAAAGGTGGCTAAAGTCTGCTCCCATGTTGTCTTTTTACACACTCTTAATAAGAGTCGGATTAGTTCATGATCCAGCAGATTCTTTAGAAGTTACATTGAACAAAATTAAAGATGGTAAATTAAAGTCTTATTATGATGATAAAAATCGTGATAAAAAAATGATTTCAGACGCCATACAGGGAATCAACAAGATTTTAATTTATTCTGATAGAAAGATTTTTAATTCAAGTTTAGACAAGAATTATAAAGAGACATGCAAAGTTTATACTATGCATGAAAACTGTGGCATTGTTGGTTTTTCTAAAGAGAAAACAAAATGTATTTTTCCAGAGTGGCATAAAGTTTAAGGGACATTGAAATGAGAACATTTGGAAGCGATCCAGAATTAATGCTGTTTTTGAACGAAACGCCAAGATCAGCAATTGGCATAGTAAAAGGTAATATCGAAGATCGATTATCAGTAAATGGTCATCAATTTTATTATGACAACGTTCTTGCCGAATGTGCAATTAAGCCCGGCTCTACTAAAAAAGAAGTTGTTGAAAATTTTCAAGATTGCTTGCAAATATACGCGAATATGGTGAGTCCTTACAGGCTTGTTCCCATGGCAAGCATGTTATTTGACGACAGCGAGTTAAACCATGATGACGCGAGACGAGTTGGTTGTGCCAAAGATTTTTGTGCATATGAAATGCAAATAAAAGATGCTCCAGTAGAAGAAATAGCTCAAGGAAATTTGAGGTCTTGTGGCGGACATATTCATGTCGGTGCAGATATACTATTGGGTGACGGGCCTGAGCCGATATTGGCTGTTTATATGATGGATTTGCTTGTGGGCGTTCCATCCCTCTGGTTGGATCAAGATCCCACTAGCCCAAGACGCAGAGCAATTTACGGCAAAGCCGGTCGTTATCGTACTAAACCATATGGAATGGAGTATCGCCCTTTAGGAAACTTTTGGTTAGAAAGCCCCGATATGGTTAGTTTAATATATGATTTGACCATGCAAGCAATCGAATGCGTTGAAAATGGTATTGCTTCTCAAATGTGGGATTTTGATCTCGAAAAATATATTGATTCTGGAGATGCATCTGACGCTTGGACGTGTAAAAAATATGATCCAAATTTGTTAAGACAAGGCATCAATGAAACAGATCAGTCGAAAGTAAAAGATCATATGAAGCTTGCAGAAAGTTTGATGCCAAAAAAATTGGTTTCAAATTTACATTCCATGATCAACCGAAAATTAGATAATACATTTTATCAAAACTGGAACATCAAATAACTATTCCTTGATAAAACCATTTATTGCAACAATCTTATCAGGTACTCCAGCCCTGATAAGACGACAAGCAGGTCTTAAATCCATAGCACGGCAATCTTGACAATCCCATTTTAGACCTAAAAGTGTGAACGCTTTTAATTCAAGTTCATGTCTTTTCTCGTGCAAGAATATTTCTTGTTGACACGTAAAACATCGAACTTTTTTATGGCCGGGCTTAATCTCAACTTTAAAAAGTTTTTTCTTTCTTTTTCTTTCAAGAAAGACAATCAGTTCATGCGGCATGGGAGGCACAGGAAACTTAAAATTCTTGAGCCATTTATATGTCACTTCTTTGGTTTGACTTGGTGGAAGAACTGATTGATGTCCATGTCCTCGAAATTCTATTTCTTTCCACCTGAAATGTCTTAGCGATTTATCGGGCGTCAAAAAAAGATGATGGATTGACTTTGAGCTTCGGTAGGTTGGGTGTGGATAATCTTTGACCAAATTCAAAATCGTTGTATTGGCCTCTTCGGAGTCTCCCTCAACATCTACAATATCGCCTAAAAGAAGCCCGATGTTTGAATTGGGAAATCGCTCAAATTTACTCCTTACCCAATGATATTCCCAATTGTTATTCCAATTTTTGTATAAAGGGATTTTTGAATTTTCACGCAAAGGAATCACTTTCAGACCTTGTCTGGTCAAAGCTTCGAAATGATCCATGATTGTTGGCATATAAATCCGCCTGCTAAACGTTTGATCCTTAATCCACTATACTATTTTATCCTATGAGCTTATTGATGGCAACGGAGTTATTATGAAAATCTTAATTACTGGTGGTAGTGGTTTTGTTGGAAGAAATTTATCAAAAAAGTTAGTCCATGACGGGCACGAAGTCATAATCACCTCAACTGGTAACGAACCTGATATTGCTGGCGTTTCCAAAGTGTTATATGCCGGATTAAATGGAGTCAATTATAAGCATTTATCCTATTTGGATGCAGTGATCCATCTCATGGCAAATAATGACACATTATTCCAAGATAAACAAGAAATGTTTCGTATAAATGTTGACGAGCCGAGAGAATTGTTTTATCAAACCCGATCTAAGGGATGCAAGTGCTTTATCTACGCTTCAAGCACAGCGGTGTACGGTAGTCAACCTGCTCCTTACATTGAATCTGTGACTCCTGTTATGCCTTTGAATGCATATGGAGAATCAAAAGCGGCTTTTGATATATTTGCCATGGAATTTGCAAAGAATTTTTCAGTTACAGTTCATGGTTTAAGATATTGCAATATTTACGGGCCGGGAGAAGAGCAAAAAGGAAGAAGGATGAGTATGATAGGACAAATATTAAGACAATTTTTGCAAGGCAAAGAGCCAAGTCTTTTTGAATTTGGAGAGCAAAGAAGAGATTGGGTGTACGTTGAAGATGTTGTACAAGCTAATATTAAAGCTTTGGAAAAGAAAGATTTTGGCAAAGGTCAAATTTATAATATTGGAAGCGGCGTTTCCGTTACTTTTAATGAAATAATTCAATGCATTCAAGAAATATCAGGAAAATCAATTAAAGTAAATTATGTGCCGTGTTCATTTTCTGAAGCATATCAAACTCATACTGAATGTAATATTGATTTGGCAAAAAAAGAACTCGGGTATAACCCCGAGTTCTCACTTAAGTCTGGAATTAAAAGCTATTTACAAAACCTTAGTTCTGTCTAGCTTTTTTGAAACTTCGCCAATCCTTTAAAGTTGGCAAGCGATGACATTCTCCCAAAACAGGAATGTCTGCAAAGTCATCCTTGGTGTATCCGCCACCGATAGATCCCATGCGACCTTGAGGAGCGAAACCAACACTTCCGGGTGCAATTTCATCTTCAACGTCAATGTCTCCAAATAGAGCATCTTCACTTACAGGTTTTTGCAATTTCATATTTTTAGCTAAAGAATCTGCTAAGTCATTATTTTCACAATGGCAAGATTTGCCCATGTGCTTGACATCTTTTTTAGCATCTTTTTTGATTGTTTTTTTCGGCTTTTCAGGCATATCTTCAGGATCATTTCCATCCATTTGCTTTGCTTCAGCCTTCATATACTTACCGCAATAAGCAGCCATTTTCTTCATCAGTTCCATGGTGTCTTTGTGCATATCGCCATTGTCATCAATAACAGGCTCAGCATCAATATCTCCGCCCATGGCAGCATCTTCATCACCATCCATTGATGGCTCGTCGCCCATATCAGAATCGCTTTCATCTCCCATGAGTGCTGGGTCGATGTCATTTAGGAAGCCCATGTCGTCCTTTTCGTTGCCGCCTTCGTCGTCCATAACGTCAGACATGTCATCTCCCATGCCTTCATCGTCAGACATATCGTCGTCCATAACGTCAGACATATCATCTCCCATGCCTTCATCGTCAGACATATCATCTCCCATACCCTCTTCGCTGTCATCCATATCGTCACTCACATCATCATCTTCCATGTCGTCCATGTAAGATTTTGACATAAACTTAGGTGAGGCACACGAAGAACCAGTTTGATTATCCATGTCATCTGCTTCGTCGGGCGGAAACTTTCTTTCATCAGACTCGTCTGAGTCTTCAACATCTTCGCCGTCTTTAAATCCTTCTTCAGCAAATTGCGATCCAAAAGGACTTCCAATTATTTGTGGTCTGCTTACACCGAGAGTTATCGCACTGCCGATAGACTCTGCGATCAGTTTCCATTCTTGGTATTTCATGATTCAATAACTCCCAATTTATAACCAGATCGTTGTTTTTATATATCATTTGCAAGTAGAAATTATCAAGTAACACAATTTTTTCCAAATTCAAAACTTAATTTCCAAATTTAATAATACAAAGAAATTTAAATTTGTATTTGATTATTTTATACTTTGCTCAATCTATCGTATAAGTAGGGATCACTTTTTCTTAAAAACTGCTTCATAACCACCGGCACCATAGGTTTGTGGCAATCACATTCTAATTTTAGTAAATATTTATGACCATAATACAACTCTGTTTCAGATTGTGGTATGTCACCCCCATTGTGTATGCATTCTATTTCGTTCGAAGCCCACTCTGAAACATGTTTTTTATGAAATATTTTATGTAAAATTCTAGCACTATTGTAGTTTTCCATAAGATAACGAGAAACTCTAGGATCAAATCCGCCTGTGCCAAGAATGAAATCTTTTGGCTTCAAATAATCATTTAAAATTGAATGAACTACGTCTCTACGAAATAAAAAAAGATCTTGGCCTCTAAAGAAAATTTCCCCTTGTTTTTTCATGGCTTTTCGCACATTTTCATAGGTCCATTCCGACTCCCCTTCTGGCACGGGAGTCTCTTGGATGTTCATCATACGTGCAATTCTTTTATCTGAATAACTTGCAAAACGCAAAGTGCCAATCAATCGTTTGATTTCGTCTTGATTATGATCAGGGAATCTAAATTCCCATTCTTGAATGTCAGTTCTGTGATAAACAAGTGCTTCGTAATCCTGCGTTTCTTGAAAGCATCCTATAGGCACAATATCACTATTACCAAAACCATAAAAGTCTTCGTTTGGGTGCTTGGCAACAAGCATTTCAATCATGTCTGAAATAAAACATTTTTTTGATTGAGTGCCAAGTATCGATGAATTTCTCGGCAGTAAAATTGTGTCAAATTCATTCAAAAAAGTGTCATTGGATTCTTCAACCAAGCACAAAGTTAGCAGATTTTTATTTTTCCATAAAGAAAGAGCTTCTTTAATTCTTATTTGGCTTGTGATATTGAATGGCCATGGAACTGCAATCTTCAAATTTGTTCTCCATTTATGTTTTTATACAGGACTAAATGTTTTTTGCAAGACTTGCACACAACAGTCAATATGACCCTAAATATATTCTGAACGGCTTGATTTTGCTAGGACTTGCTATGAATTTAATTATTGCATTTAGCAAAACAGTTTTGGCTTTTTATTTCATAATAATTGGTAAATAAGGTTATGGCCACAAGAGAAAAAACATTAATGTTTGGTTTCGATATGATTACGACAGTAGTCACTGATGCTACAACGACTAATTTCACACAAATTACAGTTTCTATACCGGAGGCTTCTCCAACATTCACTTCGGTTTTTGTTGAAGTAGGATTTCAAGATGTAATAACTCTTACTGGCGGGACCATCGGCGAACACCGTTGCGGCTTAAGGCTAGGAGCAAGTGCATACACAACAATCACCGAGCTTGATGACCTCACTAACACTGCCGAAAACATTTCGGGAGTTATTGGCCCTTTGGATTTTACATCACATTTTACAACTAACTGGACCGGAACATCCATGACTTGTGATATCCAAGTTTATTTTGACCAAACCACTGGAACAACACTCGGCATGAGAAATGTCACTGCTATTCTTTATGTTACATACACATATGACGATAGCACCACAACTAATCCAACTCAAATAAAAACTGTTAGAATACCATTAGAAAGTCCTAGTGGTTTTTTAACCGCCACAGCAAACACGAACATAAACACTTACCCCGCACTTACTGGGGCTGGTGGTTTGTTATGTGAAGCATCACCAAATATAAAAAGTTATTTTTTTCTACTTGAATCCAATGAAGCAGGGCAAAACAATACTGCCGACTATACCATATCCACAAATATTGATAGTGGAACAGCATATGTTTTTGGAGCACAAGAGCGATCATTGGCATCAGAAAGATTTTGTAGATGGATTTGGCTGCCAAGCACAATCCCATCTACAACAAGTTCTCACACATTTCAAATGTGGTCTTCAGTGGTTAACCGTGGAGCCCATACAGTTATTGATTTGATAGTTACATATGAGTTCGATGCCTCAACAACTTCTAAAGTCCTAAATTCAATTTTAATACCCATGGATTTAGATACTCCATTAGGGGGCACCACACCAGCTAATGGAAGTAGGCATCAATCAAATTTCTATCTTGTTGAGCCGGGAACTCTTGCTTTAAAGCAATCAGCTTTTAGAATTAATTGGAATGCAAGTCAATCAACTACAGGTTTGTCTTTTAGAGCAGGAAGCCAATCTCTTAGATCTTACACAACAACTGGCAGTAACACTATTTGTGGAATGTTTTGTTTGCAACAAAGAATCGATTCCGGTTCAGTACAAGGTGCCGCATTCACTATTGCCAGAGGACTGAATACATTAAATGTAGATGGCTTTTCGTCCGATGCAACGAATTTGCTCACAAATGTCGCTGGTTATATAACTTTAAACTATGAAAGCGATCTAAGCACCTCAGGAATTGGTGCTCACAACCATACTGTTTTAAAAATTATGTTGGCATGGGATGCTGCATTGACCGGTAACACGAGACTGACTGATTTTGCTTTTTCAATACCAGAATCGAATTATTACATCAACGGCTTAGCAATTTTGCAATATTTATGGACTAGTTCTGCATCTCAAGCCATAGGTGTAGATGTTGAGTGTTTATCAAGTGAAACTCAAGGTGCAGGATATTATGAGTTTTTTATAGATGCTTACATTGGCGATGGCGAATTGGCTTGTAGTTTGATGATTTTTTCTGGACACGATTTAGTCAAAAGATTTCCCCAATCTATAGAAAGAAATAGAATCGATATTGAACAAGCAAGAGACTACAGATTTTATTATACAACCGCAGTTTCTGATGGCTCGGTTATGATTATAAGCTATCACAGTATCACTTTTTCTGTGTCGGGAAACATTAGTGGTAGTAATGGAGTTGACAACATTGACTTGCAACTAATCAGAGCGTCAGATGATGTAGTAATTCAAGAGCAAACTGTGAGTCAAAGTGCTTCTTCATACACCTTCACGGTTTACGATAACACCGCTTCATATTATGTTTCTGCCCAACAGGATGCCGCACACCTTGGAATAACACCTAGAGGCTTAGCTAGCTAATGAGGTATAATGTCGTTTGATATCAGGCTGCGTCAATTTGATACCAATTTTAACATAAACCTATCACCATTGGTGGGAGGTCTTGTAGCTTCTGGTATTGCAGCCGTAGAGTCTGGATATGTCATACAGGGCGGCGTCGTAGCATCTGGTAGTGCCGATATAAGCACTGTTTATGTTTCAACGGGTGGCGTACAGGTTAATGGCACAGCCACTACACAAATTGTTCTGAGTTGGATTTCTTCTAGTGGAATCTTACTTGCTGGCACAGCCACAAACACAGAATCAATTTTGGAAAATGCATCTGGTGGTTGCGTTGTAGGTGGATCAGCATCTCTTTTTGACGAAGCAGGAGATTTTATTGCTTCTGGTGGAATTAGTGCTGGTGGAAGCTCCGATTACTATGTTGTTAAAGATGTTATTGCTTCAAGTGGAGCAAATCTAAATGGGACATCAACAGTAGAGTTCACCTATAATATAAGTGCTGTAGGCGGCTCTATCGTCAGTGGCAGTGCGATTTATTTCAAATTAAGCAGCATTATTTTTACTGGGGGCACACTTTCTAGTGGCACTGCACTTGCTCAAAGCACTTTTAACTTACAAAGTTCTCAAGGTGCATTTTTAGGCGGAACAGCACAAGGCTCACTGTCGTACAATTTACCTTCACAAGGTGGAGCCATACTTTCAGGCTCAATTCTGTTCAATTACATAAACACAGAACTAATGACAGGTGGCGTTTCTTTAAATGGGACAGCAACATCCTTTGCAACATATAACATCACAGCAACTGGCGGAAGTGTCGCAAGCGGAACCTCAAGTGCAGCATTTAACAATGTTGACACCATGTCAGGCGGCATTTTACTTAATGGATCAAATGCTCCTTTGTCAATTTTTAACATTGTGGCTGTCGGAGGGTCTTCCGTAAATGGGACAGCAACATCCTTTGCAACATATAACATCACAACAACAGGTGGCAGTGTTGTAGGTGGCACTTCTGTCTTTGTGTTCAATGATATTGAAATCATGTCTGGTGGAACAATTGCAAATGGCAATGCAACATCATCTATTGTTTACGACTTTATTTCAAGTGGAGGTGTAACACTTTCTGGGTCCTTAGCTTCTGGGTATAGCACGACAGAATCTATGTTGGGAGGCATTTCTTCTAGCGGCACTGCGACAATATCAACATTTTATAATGTGATTTCAAATGGCGGTTCGCTTGCTAGTGGGTCTAGTTTAAACAATTTATCTTATTTGCCAATCACATCAGGTGGATTAAAAATAAGTGGTTCTGTTTTTTCTTCTACTAATTATCAAATCACATCAACTGGAGGTTCTTTATGTAATGGCGAAGCTAGTTCACTATTGACATATATTATAGGAATTTCAGGCGGTAGCGTTGTGAGCGGCACGCTATCTTCTAATTTTGTTGATTTTGAAAGTATGTCTGGTGGCATTTTACTTAATGGCACATCGTCATTATTTGTTACATACAATACTTCAGCAACAAGGGGAATTTCTTTAAGCGGAACGACCTCTCCTAATGTAGTAAGAAATGTTATTTCAACTGGAGGAACAATCGCAAGTGGCATTGCAAGGCCAAATCTAACTTGCAATATAATAGCCAAATCTGTAATAACCGATAACATTGTTTTAGAACAATACATTAAAACCACAGTAAATTCGTCAGATTATAACATTGTTGTTACTTTACCAACATGGACTCCAGTGGAGGGGGAAGTTATTGTTGTAGGAGTAGTCTACACTGATCCTTTAGATTCTAATCTTGTTTTAGAAAGCATAACTGGCCATAACCTTTATTGGACATCTTTTGCAGGTATTAATGTTGAAGGGCTATACACCATGTGTGCGACCGTTAAATATCCGACATCGAGCCCTATAACAATTACGTTTTCAGATCCTTCTGCAAGTGGGATAGACTTAGTGGCATATGCTGTAAGAATTTCTGGCACAAATTTGCCTGAAATAAGCCCAAGTTTCAGTCCAACAATTTATGAAGGAAGTGATACTGGAAATGACATGAAAATCTCTTTGACAAGTTCTGTGCCTAATTCTTGGGCCATAGGATTTGCAAGGCATTTATATGATTTTATAATTACTTCTGACGAATCTGTAATTTCCATAAATGACCCGCTTCGAGCCACGATACAGAGCAGTGCATGGTATCAAAACTATCCCGAAACAGGCATTTTTACTCTAGGGGAAAACAATAATTTACAAAGCATTGCAAATAGTTGGAAAATGCATGCGGTTTTAATCGAGCCATCAATCATCAGCACTTCTGTTATTAATGGCTCGGCTCCATTTAGTGCAAGTTACAACTTCTTAGCAACGAACGGAGCGAAACTTAGTGGCACATCAATAGAGGATTTTGTTGATGTAGAATCCATGTCTGGTGGAGCAATTGCAAATGGACAAGCGAATTTATTTGCTACGTATAATATTGTGCCAAGTGGCGGTGTTTTTGTTACTGGGTCTGCAAATGCAGGCTTGACCGTAAGAGACGCCATGGCAGGCGGTTCGCTTGCTAGCGGCTTAGCAAGGGCCAATATAAACTTTAACGTCGCCACAACTGGTGGAATTGTAGTTAATGGCACGGCAGTAAATGTCGTTACAGATAATGTTATTGCAACTGGCGGAACTGTAGTTAATGGCACGGCAGTAAATG